>MDTC01217123.1_pt1 | contig 11043 bp, 7 predicted proteins | sample 811181 | NCBI WGS metagenome assembly MDTC01 (sample SAMN05326644, study PRJNA326480) | marine metagenome | isolation source: seawater | place: Pacific Ocean: North | collected 2011 | reverse complement strand
TAAAAAAGAATCTCGGATTTTAGAGCTTTTGAAAATGATCGAGCTTGATGGTCGTTTTTTAGATCGCCTTCCAAGCGAATTATCTGGTGGTCAAAAACAAAGAATTTGTATTGCTCGGGCCTTGGCGGCAGAGCCAGATTTTATAATCTGTGATGAGGTTACCTCCGCGTTAGACCAGATAGTACAAGAGGGAATTCTTAAACTTTTAATGCGACTACAAAAAGATTTGAACCTGACTTATCTTTTTATAACTCATGACATTTCAACCGTTAGAGCAATTTCGGATCAAGTTGTAGTTATGAATTTAGGTGAGGTAGTTGAACAAGGTGCAAAAGATGAGGTTTTTAGTCCGCCGCATCCATCATACACTGAGTTGCTTTTGTCTTCAGTGCCAGAGATGGATCCAGATTGGTTAAGCAATTTGAATTCAGAGCGAGCTGGACTTTAATCTGCTGTTACCTCTTCCTTGAAATGTATGTACCTTCAAAAGAAATTCCTGCAAGGTAACCTGACTGATTGAAGATAACCGTTATTAAATTTTGGCCATCTGATATTTGGCCAAAGATGTCAGTTACACTTTGCCCTGACTTCGCATAACTTGCAGTACCTTGTAGGGAAAATTTTTGGCCAGTTTTTATTTCATATAGGGTTTCTGCATCCATAATGTATGTTATTTGGGAATAACTTTGTCCACCTATATTAGGGCCAATGTTTCCGCCAATCATTCTGATTTCGTCAACGATCCGCTTATTTTCAATGAGGTAACCTTCGGCATAATTTCCGCCGAATATAATACTACCTTTCACTGCTTTAGGAAAAACAATTTGAGCTATCGAGCGGTCATGAACACCTTGATTTATCAGGTTAAAATTTTTCGCGATACTTAGGACGCCTAATGCATCGTCCTCATATACCTGGGCGTTCGCTTCAATACCACTTTGAGTTTCGTAAAAAATATTTTGCGCTTTCTCGATTGCACTACAGCTCCCTAGCAAGATCAAAATTGAAACGCTTATTATGAGAATATTTTTCATTCTGAATAGCCCAATATTTATTATTTCGAATATGTAACAACTTCTATAATGTTTACATATTTCTCATATTGGAAAAACATAAAAAATTCAATTTTACTTATATTGGTACTATGGAAATGAACGTGATTATTTATAAATACGAAAATGTTAGGCTAATGAATCAGTTCACATATTATTTTCAAGATGGTATTCTCTGAGGTGAAGTAGAGGTTAGAAAATGTAGGTGGATTAAAAAGAATTTTTCATATTATGCTCTTTATTTTGCGCGGGTAATTAAAAAAGCCTAACTAATTTTGTTAGGCTTTTGATCAAAATAAAGTTTATGAAGCCATTACACTAGAAACTATACCCAATTTTAAAACCAAAACCGGAAACACTGTTGTCCGTATAATCTAGGGTTAGTCCACTTGGCACTCCAGGAGCTGCCTCATGGGCAATTTTGACATCGCCTGCTGTAGTGTATGTATAACCAGCTGATATAGTAAGATTTTCTGAAGCTGTGTATCGCGCTGAAACCGAATAGGTGTCGTAACCGTTTCTAAAAGTAAATGGATCGGAAGTTAGTGGACCTCCACCATCTTCTCTAGCGTATGAAATGCTGAGCGCAAGTTCGTCTGAAATTTTTCGGCCAACCCCTATGCTATAGTGTATCTTATCATCAAAACTACTGCCGATCGCGCTAACTGGGGCATTTGCAGCACCTGTTGCTGGGTTAATACCATTTGGGTTTGCTGGAACAATTATTTGAGCTGTACTCCATTTCCCTTGGTGAATTGCGCCATAAAGTAGTGTACCTTCTGCAATTCCACTTTGAAAATTCAAGGTTGTGGTTTCAGGAAATGCAATACTTGCTCCCGAGACTGGCGTTGTAGGTATTAAACTAGAGAGAGACGACCCCATTGGAACTTGGACTACTCCATCTGGTTGATAAACTAATTCTACTTTAAGCGCTATTTCTGATCGCTCGTAAGCAGCTCCTAATGTTGGAAGTGTTTTGTCTGCGGCATCTATTTCGTAATAACCTGATAACGTCGTAACGCTGTCACCATCATTCAGTGTGTATCTATTCAAACCACCAAATACAGAATAGTTTTCATCGATGGCATATCGTGCAAGAAAGGTTGTAGAACCAATTTTAACGTTAGCGCTTGGAGACACTGAGCAAAGCGGTAAAGTTGAAGCATCGGCTGGGTTGCAACCAGTTAAGTTACCATTGGTTTGGCCTTCGAAAAGTAATGCACCAGACATATATTTAGACACACCAATATCGAAGCTTCCCAGATCCATTTTAAAAGCCATTGCAGCTCTAGTTTGGTCCGATAAAACTTTATGCTTTGGGGCTCCAGGAAATTGAATAGTAGAACCAACATCGTAGGATAAAGGTAACACACTAAACTCCACATAGTTTCCGTCTTCATATAAATGCGAAGTACTGAGCTTACTGGCTTCCCAGCCTCCAGAAAAGGCAGAGGTTGACACAAAAGTAGATAAAATACCTAAACATATAACTTTCTTCATATTAATCTCCTGAGCTATTCAAGAGACTGACTATAAAAAAGTTGAAGGTCAAGTTCTATTACAAACTTTATGAGTTAAAAGCTAATTTTTTATATTAAGAATAAACGAAAAGTATTTTAGACTACTCCCTGAACGCCCGATCTTTCGTTTTTGCAATAGGTTGCCAAAAGTACTCTAAAATTGTCCTTTTTCCAGACAGAACATCTATTGATGCAACCATTCCTGGTAAGATTGTGACTTCTGACCCATCCTCTTCATATAGTATTCCATCTATAGATACATCTACTAAATAAAATTGACTACCCGTTTGTTGGTCTGTAATGGCATCCGCAGAAATACTCATTACTCTGCCATCTATACGGCCAAAGCGAGATGGATCGTAAGCTGTCAGAGATATTTTCACCTCTTGTCCTTCAACAATTTCGCCAATGTCTTTTGGGTCTATTCGCGTTTCCACAATTAGTTCTGAGCCGGTTGGTACAATTTCGAGCAATACATCACCAGAATTTACATACGCGTCCTCTGTCACATAATTTATTCTGTTTATGACCCCATCCACTGGAGATCTTACTGTTGTACGAACAACTCTGTCTTCTAAGGCAGGAATTCTGGCCCCTAGTTCTACCATTTCGCCCTCAATCGACGAAAGGTCTGTTAGCGCACTTGTCTTATATGCTTGTTGCTCTGCTTTTAGCTGTTCAGCTATTTCATCTAACGCTGAATTTATACGGTTCTGACCGCTCTCCGCAGAGTTTGCTTGTCCCAGCATGGCCTCTTCTTCTCTTTTTAACGCAATAAGCCGTGTTTCTGGTGCTAAACCGCTTTTTACAAGTGGCTCTATTGTCTGGATTTCTCTACGAATTAGAGCAAGGCCATTTTTGGCAGTCTCGTAATGTATCTTTAACTCCTGAATTTCGTTTAATTTTTGTAGGCGTCGTTGTTCTAAAATTGAGGATTTGGCTGTTAAATCGTCAAGGCGAGCCTTATAAAGCGCTAATTCAGTTGAAACTGTACCGGGCGCTGACTCAATCAGTTCATTTGAAAAGTCTGGCAACCGATTTTCAACTTCAGATCTGAGCCTTGTTGATTTAATCATTAACGACGCATATCGTTTTTGTGCTTGATCTAGCTGGGTTTTGGCGTCAATTGGGTCGATGTCGAATAAAATATCTCCTTTTGAAACAACATCGCCGTCGTCAAAATAACGTTTTTTCAAAACTCCCGGCTCAGAAGATTGGACAAGCTGGTTCTGTGCTTCAGAGATTGTTTTACCTGACCCGCGTGTTACATTGTCAAGCTCCGTTACGGCAGACCATAACAAGATTACTGCAATTAAGGTAATTACGGTTAAGAGCAAAATGGACGAAGAATTCCTTTGGCGACCTGCCATCTCTTTTGAAAGTTTTTTGAAATCTACGTCTGACATTTCTCGCTAACCTTTTTTAAGCCCAAGTTGTTCTGGCGTTTGGTCAGCCACAATTTGACCATTTTCGAGAACGAATACGCGGTTTACCATGGTTAAAATTGGATTGCGGTGTGTAACTATCATCATAGTCTTTTCTTCACTAATGCTTGCTAATGACTCTACAACTTGTTTTTCGGTGCCCTGATCCATTGAGCTTGTGGGCTCATCTAATAAAAGGATTTTTGGGTTGTGGAGCAGGCTTCTAGCTAGGTTAATGGTTTGGCGCTGTCCACCTGAAAGGCCAACCCCCCGCTCTTTAATTTCTAGATCATAACCCTTCGGGTGTGCACCAACGAAATCGTCTACCCCGGCTATTTTACAAATTTTTAATAAGTGATCGTCATCATATTCGTTGAAGCCCATTTGAATATTTTCTCGGACGCTGCCAGAAAACAGCCAACTGTCCTGAAGCATTATGCCAATATTTTTTCTTGTGTCTGCAGGATCAATTTGACGTACATCGACACCATCAATTAGGATAGCACCTTCGGTGGGTTCGTAGATACCTGCAATTAATCTTGATAGTGTGGACTTACCTGAGCCCATTTTCCCGACTAAAGCCACTTTTTGACCAGCAGGAATTTTAAACGAAAGGTTTTTCAAAACTGGTTGGTTAGCACCTTCAAATTTATAGGAAACATTTTTGAATTCAATTTCACCATTAAAAACTGGGCGTGAAATAGGAGATAAATTTCCTGCACTATTAAAGCTTTGCCCAATTAATTTACTTAAATTACGGTATGCCGTTAAAGCCCCATTTACTCGCGAAAGTGTGTTTGCCAGTTGCGATAATGGAGACATCGTTCTGCCACCCAATATTACGGCACCAATTAATGCGCCCTGGGTAATTGTGCCCTCAACAATAAGATAAACTCCAAAAAATATGGCAGCAACTTGTGCATATTGTTGAACTGATGCGGCAAAATTTATAATAAACATGCTCAATGCCCGAATTTTATTTCCACTATCGGACTGATTGTTGAGGGCATCTTCGTAGCGCTTTTTCATTAATTTTCCTGAACCAGTCGCCGTGACGGTTTCAAGTCCATTTAAAGTCTCAACCAGAACCGCCTGTTTGTTCATGCCGCTTTCAACTGACCCTTTTGTTATGCGCGCTAAAAATGGCTGTATCCCGAGGCCAACTATTATTACCAAGGGAACACAGATTAGTGGTACATATGCCAACGGTCCGGCTATAAGGTATATCACGTAAATAAAGAAAAATACGAAGGGGAGATCTATTAAAATCACTAAGGTGGAAGAATTAAAAAACTCTCGTAAAGTTTCAAACTCACGTATAGTTCCAGCCATTGCGCCGGTCTTCTGCCTCTGTTCAGCCGGGGTTAAAGTAAGTATTCGATCGAATAAGCGTCTGGAGATTTCTAAATCAGCCCTTTTACTTGCGACGTCGATGAATTTTGCTCTGAGACTTTTGATCAAAAAGTCAAACGCTAGTGCAATAACTACTCCAATACTAAGTGCTATTAAAGATTCAAAAGCCCCGTTAGGAATTATTCGATCATATACGGTCATTGTAAAAAGAGCTGTTGTTAAAGACAAAAAATTTGAAACCATGGCTGCTACCATAACTTGAGCATACAACCATTTACTTTTGCGAAAGGCGCTAAAAAACCAGTGACCAGTTCTTTCTTCCTTTTCTCGTTCATTTAGTTCTTTAGCTAATATTACGTAACCGGAAAATTCCTTCTTAAATTCATTGTAAGTAAATGTGGTTTCTTTCGCCTTTTTATCTCCCGTTAAACAAATAAATTCGTCTTGAGAGTTAAGGCTTTTTAATAATACAGGTGACCCATCTTCAAGAAAAGCTATTACAGGGAAAAAGTCATTCGTTAATTTTTTTAAATTAATATTACCGAAGCTCGCTTTGAATCCTAGCGATGAAAGAGCGCTTACAGCATGCTGCGGCATGTAAGAATCATGTGGCATTTCGACAGCATCACGAATGGCTGCACCGCTTTTTCGTATTCCGTATTCACGTAGAAAAAGTCGAGAAACTGTCAGTAAAGACTTTTCGTTATGTCGATTTTTTTCTTGATTAACTTCGTCGTTTGTACCTTCTTCGGAAATTATGTCTGCTAGCTCCACGAGTTCATCTGCGCTTTTCTTTACAGGATTTATCTTACCAATTGCTTTGTCAGCAGTTTCGTTTTCACCGTCTTGGTTAAGTTTTTGCTCGGAGCCTGACATGGGAAATTCCAAATTTATTCGTAGCCGTTGTATAGTATTCTCTTAATCGGGGGGCAACCTAAGAATGAAATAGGTTGCCTAATTCATAATATGAAGCTTAAAACATGCTAAATTCAAATTTTCGAAAGCTACTATGATTCCCTTTCCAGACATTTCTCCAGAAATTTTTTCACTCTCATTTGGTGATTTTGAATTCTCACTTCGATGGTATGCAGTTTCCTACGTTGCTGGATTCATAGTGGCTATTTTTTTGATGCGATTTTTTATCCGAAGGGAAAGCCTTTGGAAGTATCGCACACCCCCAATGGAAGGTGAGCAAGCGGAAGGGTTTTTAACCTATTTGATTCTGGGGGTGATAGTTGGTGGGCGTTTGGGATACGTACTTTTTTACAACTTTACTTACTACCTAGAAAACCCTGCTGACATTATCAGGGTTTGGGATGGTGGCATGGCCTTTCATGGTGGCTTCATTGGGGTTGTGTTGGCTGTTATTTTCTACACCAAGTATAATGGAATACCACTATTATCAGCAGCCGATCTGATTGCGATTGCAAGCCCTCCAGGCTTAATGTTTGGAAGGATTGCTAACTTTATAAATGCTGAGCTCTGGGGACGGCCAACAGATGTGACCTGGGGAGTGATTTTTCCAGGTGAGAGAGCCCAGAATTGTCCAGAAATTATAGGAGATTGTGCAAGGCATCCGTCACAGCTTTATGAGGCTGGTCTGGAGGGTTTATTATTATTTTCTATCCTTTTATGCTTAGCCTTTATTGGATTATTTCGGAAGCCGGGATTTATTACAGGTGTGTTTATATTAGGTTATGGAGTATGCCGATATATTGTAGAATTTTTCCGGGTAGCGGACCCTCAATTTTTATCTCCAGAAAATCCGTTGGGATATATTTATCGCGTTGGTGATTTCGGGGTAACGATGGGTCAGCTATTATCAATGCCGATGATACTTTTGGGTGCATTGTTTATAGTATTCTCCTTAAGCTATAAGGTTAAGGGTTAGATTTAATGCGCCTTTTAAAACTCTTACTGTCTACCATATTACTAATTTGTATTTTTTGGGGTTTGCTTATTTTGGCAGGTCCTAAGTTAATCGATATAGCCGTTCAAACTAAACTAGGCGGGGCAGTCAAACTCTCAGGTATTAAGGTCTCCCCCAAGTTAACCGTAAGCGCATCAAGAATTGATATTTCTGAACTGGATGTCGCAGGTATAACCATTTCTAAAGGCTCATTGCGGGCAGCTGAGCTAAGCTGGGGAGAATTTTTTAGTGGGAGGCCGGTGATCCATGTCACAGCGGCTTACGCAAAGTTTGATGGGGACTTAGAATTAGACTATTTTTCGATAGATCTGCGTCCTAAATCAAAATTTACTTTTAATGAGTATAGTGCCCAACTAAAATTAGAAAATTTATCGGTGGAAGATGTCTTGTTTGTTGGTCAAGCAACTGCTGAAGCTGACCTAGAGGTAGAAGATCTAGTAATTAAAAATTTATATTTTAATTTTCAGGATTTTGAGACTGAAGAAAACCTTAAAGTAACTTCAGATTTGGTTGTCGGCACATTAAGCGAGTGGCAGGTTGTAAACATGTTAGCTTATCAAGATGCTTTGCTCGATATGAGTTTAGATAATTTAGAGATCAGCCTTAACTCAGAAATATTTGAAGTAAATAAGTTAGGTGTTGAAGGTAGCCTAGGGTCGAATGGTTTAGAAGTGGATTTTAAAGGTGTTTCAGGTAAATTTGCGGGCGGTATTGGGGTAAATGAATTCAACGTCAAAAGTATTACGCGAGATCTATCGAATGCCTTGGACCTAGTAGATTTGAAGTTTTCGGTCAGTGATCTGATTTTACCTTCTTCGGACCCAAACGAAGCCAATAAAGAGATAAATTTTTTAAGCGGTTTTGTGGCACGTAATCCTGAAAGTTTAGGTAAGATTTATCTGCAAGGCACCTTGGGGGATTTTGAACTTTTTTTCCAGAGGCAAGTTTTAGCAAATATTTCGCAGGCGACCATAAAAGTAGAGGGCAGTCTGGTTGACGCCAACCAAGTTTATTCAAAAGTTTCTGTTGTCAAAAAAGATTTTATACCAGCTACTCTTGTTAGTGAGTTAAAATTCAATCATGAATTTGACAACCTAATAGACTGTGCCTTTAGTAAATGCGTACCGGAAAAATTAAATGCAACATATGAGGTAAATTTAGATGGTAACCGTCTTATTGGTGCCTTAGAGTGCGAATTATTGCATTGCTTAGGCAATCCATATATCCATACAGTTAAAACAATAGATACCCAGAAATTTTTTCAAAGTTTGGTCAAAACTAACATATTAAACCCAATTATAAGCATGGGTTTTTACAACGTTATTTTGTCCGGTGAAAAAACTGGAGATGGGAACATAATAGATTTTTAAAATTATTTATGTTGAGGTGAATTGAAAAATTTCATACAACAATAGTAGCCGTTGAACCAGCGAGTATTTTAATGACTAGATACCTTGAATGTGCCTTAGCCGCAATCTTAACGATAGGATTGTCTGGGTGTAATACAGTAAGCTTTGAAAGCTTACAAAAGGCCCCTTTAAAATTGTTTTCAAAAAAGTCTGCCGAGCAAACGTTAGCTGGTGAAAAGAAAATAAATAGTCATTCAACGATGACAGACTTAATCGCTAGAGCCGAGGCATCAGTCGACACATCAATAGGTTTTAAGAACGCCGTTAGAGCTGCAGTTGTTTCTCATCCTGTAACAATTCTGGCAAAACGGGAGTATGAGGCTCAATTAGAAACTGTCTCTATTGCAAAAAGTCAAAAAGATTTCCAGGTTTCTAGCACTGTATATGGTGGGATTGAGGATGTTACAGATGAAACGGCGGGAGTGGCATTAGTACTAAGTGCTAGTAGGCTTGTGTACGATGGCGGTCAGTTGGACAATCAGATATCGTCTGGTGAGTTTCTGGCTCAAGCTGCTTATAATTCATATGAGGCTGCCATAGAAGATCGTGCGCTGGAGGCCGCTAGGGTCTGGGCGCAGTTGGAACGGTTTATGGCGTTAGATGCGTTAATTTCATCACGACTAGATGTCCTTGAACCACTAATTAAGCAGTTGGAGCAGGTTGCGGATGCAGGAATAGGGGATGTTTCGATGGTTGCGGCAGCTCAGAGATCTGTTTCGCAAATATTGGTGGCACAGATGGAGGTGTCGGAGAATCTTGAGTTAGCAAAGGTTAACTTTAGCAATGTTTATGGTAAAATTGATGATGTTCCGCCATACAATGCAGAGTTAATTTCAGAGGCAATTCCAATATCGATTAATGATGACCTTTTGATGAAGGCTCCGAGCTTATTGAGAGAATACTACGCCTACAAAGCTGCTTTGGCCGGTCTTCAGGTTATTTACGCGAAAGATAACTTTACAGTTGGTTTTGAAACAAAGGTCCAACGTCCCTTTGGGGGAAGCGGTTATGATTCTGATGAGGCTATCGGGTTTGTTGCGCGAAGGACACTCTTCAATGGAGATAAGTTAACTTCAGAGATTAAGCAGGCAGAAGCGCAAGCAGAGGTGCGCGCGGCATCTTTAAAATCTGTATTTAGACAGGGTCGGCGCGCGATTTCTTCTGGGCAAAAATCAATCTCTTCGACTGATAGGGCCATAAAATTGGCACTTGAAAATGCAGAGAATGCGCGAGAAGAAATAAGTTATTTGCGAAAACAGTTAGTTATTGGGCAGTCAACTTTAGAAAGCGTGCTTGCGGCTGAGGCGCGTTTATATGACGCCGAATCTCAAGAAATAAATTTCTTAGCCATTCAAAGGGAGGCTGAGCTTTCTACTTTAGCAACAGTAGGGTTTCTATCCAAAGTTTTTAACATAGATCAACTGGATTAATCTTAATCGCTGCTGATTTGCGCATGAATTTGCTTTCGCAAAGGAAAAACAATTATTGCAAGCCATCTGAAAAAAGGCTTGATAACTGAGCTGTCATATGCGATTGCACTTTTTATATTATAGCGTTGGGTAAATATGATGCAGCTTTGCAACACATTTGGTGGGACTAAGCGTTTGACAATACGATGATAAATTTTTACCTTGCTAACGACCGTAACTTTAGGTTTTTTAGGGTTACGAACAACCGGGCGGGATTCTGCCTACAGTTTTGTATGGAGCAAAAATATGAATATGATTTCAAATGGTGCATTTCGAGCTGAAATGGACTCATCCAACAAGCAGAATGATCTAGTGTCAAAACTAGTAACCGCTTGGGAAAAGAAAAACTCGAAAGTTGCCAGAGCAGGTGGTGTTTCTCTAATGGCGCTATCTCTGGCTGCTTGTGGCGATGCAGATGACACGCCGTTCTCACAGGCCGACGTAGATGCAGCATCAGCTGCTGCGACTACTGCTGCGACTACTGCTGCGACTACTGCTGCACTTACCGGTGCTGATGGAACAGTGTACGCGTCAGTTGACGCTGCGAAAACAGCTGGAGTGGCCTCTGTAGATATAACAAGCGACAACGCGACTGTAATAGCCGCTGCCACAGCAACTTTGGATGCACAAATTGCGTCGATTCAGGGTCAATTGGATGCTCTGACTAATCCAGTTACTTTGTCCACAACTACAGCATCGGACACACTTTCTGGAGCTTCAGGTAACGATACATTTACGGTCACTCAGGCAACTTTGGAAGCTGCTGACATTATTGTTGACAATTCAAGCACTGACTCGGACACAATAAATATTACAGCTACCGACGATTTGGTTGCAGGTGATGCAGCTACGATTGTTGGAATCGAAAATGTTAACTACACAATTC
>MDTC01195195.1_pt1 | contig 11043 bp, 4 predicted proteins | sample 811181 | NCBI WGS metagenome assembly MDTC01 (sample SAMN05326644, study PRJNA326480) | marine metagenome | isolation source: seawater | place: Pacific Ocean: North | collected 2011 | reverse complement strand
TAAAATGGAGGGCAAGAATACTCTCTGGCTACCAGGGACAGACCATGCCTCAATTGCAACAGAAGCTAAAGTAACTGCAAAATTAAAAAAAGAAGGTATAAATAAAAAAGATATAGGTCGAGATGAATTTTTAAAGCATGCATGGCAATGGACTGATGAATATGGTGATATAATAATCAAACAGTTAAAAAGATTAGGTGCTTCATGTGATTGGTCAAGACAAAGATTTACAATGGATGATGCATACTATAAATCGGTAATTCAAACTTTTGTAAAATTGTATAATGATGGTATGATTTACAAAGGCGTTAGAATGGTTAATTGGGATTGTAAAGGTTTGACAGCTTTATCTGATGAAGAAGTTATACATAAAGAAGAAGCAGGGAAATTATGGCATATTAAATATAGAATAACAAATTCAAATGATTATTTAGTTGTTGCAACAACACGACCTGAAACAATGTTGGGAGATACGGGAGTTGCTGTTAATCCTGATGATAAAAGATATAAAAAATATATTGGTAAGACAATTGATTTGCCATTATCAAATTTCAAAATCCCTATTTTTGCAGATAATTATGTTGATATGTCTTTTGGGACAGGGTGTGTTAAAGTTACACCAGCGCATGATCCTAATGATTTACAAATGGCAAATAGAAATAATTTAGAAATTAAAAATATAATGAATGAAAATGGGACCTTGAATGAAAATGTTCCAAGTGAATTCATAGGTCTAGATAGATTTGAAGCTAGAGAAAAAGTTCTTTCTAAATTAAAAGAATTAGATTTACTTGAAAAGATTGAAGAATATGTACATAATGTAGGATATTCTGAAAGAACAGATGTTGTGGTAGAACCTAGATTATCAAATCAATGGTTTTTAAAAATGAAAGAACTCGCAGAACCTGCTTTAAAAGTAGTAGAAAATAAAGAAATTAATTTTCATCCAGAGAGATGGACAAAAATTTATAATCATTGGTTAAATAATATTACAGATTGGTGTATTTCGAGACAATTATGGTGGGGGCACCGCATTCCTGTTTGGTATAAAGGCGATGAAGTATATTGCGGTGAAAGTCCTCCAAAAGGTGATGGCTGGGTACAGGATCCTGATGTTTTAGATACATGGTTTAGCTCATGGATTTGGCCTTTTGCAACTTTAGGATGGCCAGATGACACAAAAGATTTAAAACATTTTTACCCTACACAAATTTTAGTTACAGGTCCAGATATTATTTTTTTCTGGGTAGCAAGAATGATTATGTCAGGTTTATATTTTAAAAAACAAATTCCTTTTTCAGATGTTTATTTTACAAGCATAATACGAGATGAAAAGGGTAAGAAAATGAGTAAATCACTTGGTAATTCTCCAGATGCTTTAGAATTATTTGATAAGTATGGTGTTGATGCTGTAAGAATGAGTATTCTTATGATTGCTCCACAAGGAACTGATGTTTTGTTTTCAGAAGAAAGACTTGAGCAAGGTAAAAATTTCATGAATAAATTATGGAATTGTTCAAGATTTTTATTAATAAATATCGAAGATAGTAAAGATGTAAAATCACTCAATCAAATTAAAATTTCTAATTTTGAGCAGGTTGATTTTTGGATTATTTCTAAACTTCATCAAACCATTCAACAAGTTAATAAAGAATTAAAAGCTTATAAGTTAAATGAAGCCATTAAATCTATGTACAATTTTATATGGAAAGATTATTGTGATTGGTATATTGAATTTGCAAAAAGTCGTATTTATGGTAATAATAAGAATGATAGAGATATTGTAATTTCAATTGCAGTTCATATATTAAAAAATATTTTAAAATTACTTCATCCTTATACACCATTTATTACAGAAGAGATATGGTCATATTTTAATCAATCTGATTACATTATTAATTCATCATGGCCAAAAGCAGATAGTAGTAAGATTAATAATACTATAGATAGTGATATGAATTTTGTCATGTTAATTATTACATCAATTAGAAATTTAAAATCTGAATTAAACATTTCTCCTGTGAAAGAAATTAATTTAGTTTGTAGAGGAAACAAATTAAAAACAAATATAATTCTTGATAATAAAAAATATTTTAAGGATTTAGTGAAAGTTAAAGATTTACAATGTTTTGAAAGTGTTGAAAAACCTGAAAAATCTTCGACAATAGTAATTAACGATATTGAAATTTTTGTTCCTTTATCTAATCTTATTGATATTGATAAAGAGGTTAATAGATTGAAAGATAAAATTAAAGATTATGAAGGTAGAATGAATTCAGTAAAGAAAAAAATTGATAATGAAAACTTCATTAAACGAGCACCTAAAGAAATTGTAAAACATGAAAAAAATAAATTTATTAATTATCAAAATAATTATAATAAACTAAAAGAAAATTTAGATAATTTAGAATCTTAAATCCATTGACAAGCAATAACACTCTTAATTTAAATACTGATATAAAATTTTTAAAAGGAGTAGGCCCTCAAAGAGCTAATATTTTATATCAAAATAATATCAATACAATCAATGATCTTATTAAATATTTTCCTAGAAGATATTTAGATAGAACAAATATTCAAAAAATTTCAAAGGTAAAAATAGGTGAAACAGCAGTTATAGTAGCAAAAATTAAAAATTTTTCTATTAGAAGAACAAAAACAAAAAAATATTTTCAAATTACGGCAGTAGATGATTTTGGTCATTATATAAATTGTATATGGTTTAATAGTTTATCATGGATTACAGACAAATTTAAAGTTGGTGATAGAGTTGCTTTTTTTGGAAAGATAGAATTCTATCAAAATTTAAGAATTAATCATCCTGAATTTGATATTTTAGATGCAGAAGATGATCCAATTAATACAGGGTGTATTATACCTCTATATTCTTCTAATAATATTTTAAAGAAAGTAGGTCTAGATAGTAGGGGTATTAGAAAATTAATATTAAGAATATTTAAAGATTTAGATGAAAAAATTATTGATTTTCATAGCTCCCCCTTAATTAAATCAGAGGGATTAATAAGTTTATATGATGCATTATATAAAATTCATATTCCCGATAATAAGGATTCTATTAAAAATGCTTTGTATAGATTGAAATTTGACCAACATTTTTTCCTTCAATTATTAAAGGCTTTAAGTAAACAAAAAAGAGAAGAGGTGACTAATCAGAGTTTTCCTCAACTAGGTTTTTATACTAAATCAATATATCAAAGTTTAAACTTTAATTTAACTAATGCGCAAATTCAAGTTCTTAAAGAAGTTAGAGCTGATTTTAAATCGAAAAAACCTATGAATCGATTAATTCAAGGTGATGTAGGTTGTGGAAAAACAATTGTTGCAGTATTAGCAGCAAGTATAATTTGTGATAATAAAGCACAAGTTGCTATTATGGCTCCTACAGAAATATTAGCTGAACAACATTATAAAACATTTAAAAATCACTTTAGTAAATATCAAATTGATTGCAGAATATTAATTAGTAATATAAAAAATAATGATAAAAAAAATATAAAACATGATTTAAAAAAAGGTAAAATTAATATAATTATTGGGACTCATGCTTTGTTGCAAGAAGAAGTTGAATTTACAAATTTAGGTTTAGCTGTAATTGATGAGCAACATAAATTCGGTGTTGATCAACGTAAAAAGCTTATTGAAAAAGGAAATAACCCTAATATTTTAGCAATGACAGCTACCCCGATTCCAAGAACTTTAGCTTTTACAATTCATGGTGACATGGAAATATCTTGGATTGATGAAATGCCTATGAATAGAAAAAAAATTAAAACACAAAAGGTATATGCTCAGGATATTGATTCCGTTTATAATATTATGAAAAAAGAAATGAGTAAAAATAATCAGTGTTATATTGTTTACCCCATTATTAGTGAATCTGATAAAATAGATGCTAAAGATGCAGAAACAGCTTATATAGATTTACAAAAAAATAATTTTTCAAATTATAAATTAGGTTTTATGCATGGAAAATTAAAAAAAGAAGAAAAAGAAATTTTAATGAAAGATTTTATAAATGGGGATATTGATTGTTTAGTATCTACTACAGTTGTAGAAGTGGGTATTGACAATCCAAATGCATCAATTATGGTAATTGAAAATTCTGAAAGATTTGGTCTAACTCAATTACATCAATTACGTGGAAGAATAGGTCGAGGAACGATAGCATCCAAATGCTTTTTAATTCAACGGAAAAAAACACTTAATGCAGATATTAGACTTGATATTATGGAAAAATATACTGATGGTTTTAAAATAGCAGATGAAGATTTAAAAATCAGAGGGCCAGGAGATTTTTTTGGTGTTAAACAACATGGTTATATTAAATCAGGATTAATAAATTTTTATGAAGATGGTCCAATTATAAAAAGAGCACGTTTCCAAGCATTTGAGATTATTAAAAAAGATTCTAAATTATTATCTTCAAAAAATGTATTAATTAAAAAAGAATTTTTAAATAGTTATAAAAGTATGTTAGAATTTATCAATATAGGCTAATTTATTATGCAATTCACAAAATTAATTATGCAGAAAAATATACATAAAATTTTTATTGGTCTATCATTCTTTATACCTTTCATGGTTTATTTTTTGACTATGGCTCCGACTACATCCTTTTGGGATTGTGGAGAATATATTGCTACATCTAAAATTTTAGGTGTTCCACATCCTCCAGGTTCACCTCTTTATTTATTAATTGGAAATTTTTTCAGTAATCTTCCATTTTTAGAAGATATAGGTGCTAGAGTAAATTTACTATCTCCTATTGCCAGTGCATTAAGTGTTATGTTTTTATATTTAATTATTGTTTATTTAATTGAAGAATATAGAGGGAAAACAAAAACAATTTCTGATGCTTTAATTACTTATTGTCCTGCTTTTATTGCTAGTTTAACATTTGCTGTGACTGACTCACATTGGTTTAATGCTGTTGAGGCTGAAGTTTATTCAGTATCAACTTTTTTTACTGCTATTGTTGCATGGTTAATAATGTTATGGAGTAGAAATCTAGAAAATTGGAATATAAGATATTTATTAATTATTATTTATATGTTTGGATTAGCAATTGGAGTTCATCTGTTAAATTTATTAACTCTACCTTTTGTTGCATTAATTATTTATTTTAAAAAGTTTAAATTTAAACCAATAACATTTTTGATTACAGTTCTTATAACATTATTAACTTTTTTTATTATTTACGTTGGAGTTGTTAAAGGAATTCCTGATATAACAAATAAAACAGGCAGTTTATTTTTTGCTTTATTTTTACCTTTAATTTTAATTACAACAATCTTTATTAATAATTTTGAAAAAGTAAATAAAATCTATGTTCAAATATTTTCAGTTATTTCAATTTTATCAATTTCTGTTCTTTTATTAAATTCATATTTTATAAATACTCCAGAGCAAATAATTAATAATAAATATGATTATTTGATTAATATGGGGCAAAAATTAGATACAATAAAAAAAGAAATAGATAAGCTGCAAAATAGTCAAAGTTTAAATTATGAAATTATTGAAAATAAAATTAATAGGTATAATGAAGTTGGAAAAGTTTATAAAAATGAATTAGAAAATTGGGAACAATTACAAAAGATGGATGATTTAGCTAGTTTAGATTATTTAAGTTTAATAAGCTTGCAAAAACCATTAAATATTTTTTTAATATTATTAATTTTAATTGCACTTGCCTTGTTCTATTATTATTTTTCGAAAAAAGATTTTTTGCAAACACAATCATTAGTTAATTTTTTCTTTTCAGCTATTATTTTAATTTTTATTGGTTATTCAACATATGTAATGATATTTATTAGAGCTAATCAGAATCCTAATATTAATGAAAATAGTCCTGATACTATTAATAGAGCATTAGCATATATGAATAGAGACCAGTATGGAGATTGGTCAATCATTGATAGGAAGTCTACAATAGTAAGACCAGAAAATACTAATTGGAAAAGATATACATATGATAAAAATAATCCTACAATTAATGATCAAATTAGTTTTTTTATAAAATATCAAGTTAATGAGATGTATTTAAGATATTTTTCTTGGCAATTTATTGGAAGAGGTGAGAGAGATTTTTTCCCTTGGCACATAAAAGATTTAGATGGAAATATTATAAATAATCAAAAACCATTAGATGGAATTAATTGGTTTAGATATGGATTGCCTTTTGCATTCATCTTAGGTTTATTTGGTCTAATTTTCCATTTCTCAAGAGATTGGAAGCGTGCATTAGCAGTTTTAAGCTTTTTCTTAGCAACAGGATTGATGATTATAGTTTATCTTAATCAATATGACCCACAGCCTAGAGAAAGAGATTATTCTTTTGTTGCAAGTTTTTTTGCTTTTTCAATATGGATAGGAATTGGTTTAAGTGGTGTTTTGAGTAAAATTAGATCATTTTTTGAAGATTATAATATTGCATCATTTATTTCAATATCATGTTTATCTTTTGCTTTTTTATTTATGCCTGTTAAGATTTTTTCTAAAGATTATTTTCAGCATGATAGAAGTAATAATTTTGTAGCCTGGGATTATGGTTACAATCTTTTAAACTCATGTGAACCAGATGGTATAATATTTACTAATGGTGATAATGACACATTCCCATTATGGTATTTGCAAGAAGTAGAAGGTATTAGAAAAGATGTAAAAGTTATTAATCTTAGTTTATTAAATACCCCATGGTACATTAATCAATTGATTAATAATTATCCAAAATTAAATTTAAAAATTGATAAAAAATATCTAAAAGAAAAAATTAATAATAAAGGTGAACTTATTGATACAGAAACACCTGATATTTATAATTTAACATATGTAACTGGTACTAAAATGGCATTAGAACTTTGTGGTTTATCATCAGCAGAAATTAAAGATGTAGAATGTAGATTAAGTTATAATAATAAGAATATTTCTTTTAAATATAGGCCTTCACAAGGCATAGGACAATGGCTTCCATTACAAGATACTATGATTTTGCAAATAATAAATGATATTGGAGAGGATCAACCAATATATTTTGCTACAACTGTATCTTCAAAAAATTTAATTGGTCTTGAAAAATATTTACAAATGGAGGGGATGGTATATAGGCTGCTATCTAATAAAAAAAATAATGATTTAAATTATACTAAGATGAAGCAAAATTTATCAGCTTCAGAACATATTAATATTATAAGAAATAAAAATGATTATCATAAAGCAATTAAAAATGGTGATGGTATATATAGATATACAAATCTTAATGATTCTAGTATTTTTTATAATAATAATATTAAAAGATTAGTTCAAAATTACAGATATGGATTTATTACTTTAGCGCAATCAAATATTAAGTTAAATAAAGCATATGATCAAATTGAGATTGAAGAACTATTAAGCCAAATGAATCAATATTTTCCTGAGTATAATTTTCCATTAGATCCATCACAAAATTTATTAATAGCTGAAACAATTTATGAGCCTATAGGTGATAATGAAAGTTATAAAAAAATTATTCATGATTTAGTACATAAAGAACTTTTTAATAATAATATTTCTATTGAATTAAAAATTGAAATATTAAGGATTTTAGCAAAAGTTGATGGTAATAGTGATTTGTTTTTAACATCAATTAAAGATTTTTTTCAGCAATATAATTTGACAATTGAACATGAAATGTATTTAGCAACTTTTTTATATCAAGTCTTAAGTCTAGAAGATTTTGAATATTTATGTAATACAGTGTTTAATTCATTTTTGAAACTTGAATCTGAAATAGTATTATTACAAGGGATTGTTGAAACAAATGATTATAAATTAATTAGCAATAATGTTGAAAGAATTTTTATGAAATTTTATAAAAACGATCAGTTTAATTTTGAACTTCAAAAATATATTGGTGATATTATTTCTAAAAATTTGACTATTAGTCAATTTAAAAATACGTGTGAAGTTATTTTTGAAGAATATCAATCAGTTGGATTGCTATATGCACTAACATTTGCATTAGAAGAAAATAAAATTTCAACAAATAAAATTTTAGAAATAACAAATGATTGGATTTCTATACAACCTCAGAATGAACAATTAATAAGACTTAAAAATTATTTAATTGAGACTAATCAATTTCAATAGATATGAATTATTCATATCCTCTACTATCTATAGTTATACCTCATTATAATAATTTCAGTATATTAAAAGAATGTATTGAATCTCTATCACATATTACATATAGTAACTATGAAATTATTATAGTAGATAATTGTTCTGAAGATAATAGTTATAAATTAATTAAAGATAATTTTAAAAATGTAAATGTATATAAAACAAAAAATAATTTAGGTTATGCAGGAGGATGTAATTTTGGTGCTAAGTATTCTAAAGGTAAATATATTTTATTTTTAAATAATGATACTACGCATTCTATTGATTTCATTGAGCCATTAATAGATTTTTTAGAAAAAAATAATCATGTAGCATCTGTGCAGCCTAAAATTAAAAATTATTATAATAAAGAGTATTTTGATTATGCAGGTGCTTCAGGTGGTTTTATAGATTATTTAGTATATCCATTTTGTAGAGGAAGAATCTTTGAAACAATTGAAATAGATACAAAACAATATGATGATAATTTTCAAGTTTTTTGGACTTCAGGAACTGCTTTTATAACAAGGAAAGATGTTTTTGATTTATTATCAGGTTTTGATGAAAAATTATTTTGTCATATGGAAGAAATTGATTACTGTTGGAAGAATTATTTACTTGGATTTGAAAATTATGTGATTCCAAAATCAGTTGTTTATCACAAAGGAGCAAAGTCTTTAAAATATAATTCCTATTATAAAAAATATCTAAATCATAGAAATAGTTTGATTTTACTTTTAACAAATTTTCAATTATATAGAACAATTAAATATTTCATTCCAAGATTTTTTTTAGAGCTTATATCTTCCTTTTATGAATTGCTTAATTTGCGTCCGAAACATTTTTTGATTCATTATAAAACATTTATTTATTTAGTCTTAAATATTAGATATTTATTAAATAGAAGAAAATTTACTCAAAAAATAAGAAAAATAGGTGATTCTAAGCTTATTAATAGTAATGTTATTTTAAGAAAGAGTATAGTTAAAGATTATTTTTTATTGAATAAAAAATATTTTGATAGAGTTATTAAATAAATTATATATTATTAATTACCAAACATCCTAGATTATAATCTGATTTACAATAAAAACTCAAATTATGTTTTTCAATAATTGTGCAAACTATTTCTTTCATTTGATTTGAATTTCCTGTAATAATTTGAAGAGGTAATGAATCAATATTATTTTCAATAAATATATTTACAACTATATTAGCTTCTTCATATGATTTTCCATGTAAATCTAAGCTTTTCATAAGTAATATGTATTTATTGTGCCGAGGAAGAGACTCGAACTCTTACGCCAAAAGGCACTGGTTCCTAAGACCAGCGTGTCTACCAATTCCACCACCCCGGCAAAATAATTTAAAATAATAATAGTAAATATATTATTAATTATATGTTCACTCCTAAACTAAAAAAATAGTTATTAATAACATCATTATTTTTAAAATCTTTAGTTTTAGACCATAAAAAATTAATAGGTCCTATAACAGATTTAATCCTAAAACCCATACCATAATTATATATATTTTTTATTTCTTTATCACTGTTTCTTATATATAATGAATTAATGTTATTGACAATAAGTCTTAAAGTTGTACTATTTTTATAATAGTAATTATATTCTACACCATAAATTTTCAAATCATTAGCAAATAAATCATATTCATTATATAATGTTCTATCAAATTTAAAATAATGAATGTTTTTTTCAAGAAGATCTTCATTATCTAGCTTTTTAAGATTACTTAAAATAATATCACCAAATATTTTCAAATTATTTTTTTGATTAATATTTACATAATGATCAAAATTTATTTTATATATATAATAGTTATATTTTTTAATTGGATTTTCAAAATATAAACTATAATTATATCCTTCAGATGGATATAAAATATCATTAATTTGGTCTATATTTAAAATTAAGCTATAATATGAAAGATGCTCTATATTGTTGTTCAATTTTATTTTCTGTTTATTTATTCCGACATCAATAAAACCAAAATTTTTCAAAGGAATAATAGCATTAATTGAAAAATTTTTATTATTAATAGTTCCTTTTTGATAATTATTAGATTGTGGATTTATGAAATCAACATCTTTTTTACTATTTTTGTATTTTATAGTAGGAATAATTTGAGTTTGATAATTATAGTTCCCAATATAGAACATATTAATATTATTTTCAGTAATATTATTCCCAAATCTTATTTGATTTGTAAACTTGAATTTTTTTATTGGTTTATTAAAAATAGAAAATTTTATATTTCCAATTAATTTATAATAATTATCCCATATCCCAGAAAATTTCATAGTATGGTATGGAGATTCCTCAACATTAATAATTATATCATAATCAGTGTTTTTTTGTTTAACTAATTCATATCTAATACTACTAAATAATTCTAGATTATATGCTTTATTAATATTACTTCTTAAATTATTTATACTTAAGATATTTTCTGATTTGAGGTTAAGAAGTTCTTTTATAAATTTATCACTTAATATTTCATTATTGTATATGAAAATATTTTTTATTCTAATTGGAGGGTTCTTTTCAGCTGTTAAGATTAGTTCTAAATCATTATCTTTTTCTATAAAACTATAACTTACTTTATGATATTTATTTGAATCCCTTAAATTCCTTATTTCTGATATAAATTCATCTTTTTTCAAAGATAATGGAAAAGTTAAATGTGGAAATAGTTCAGTATAAGATTTAATTGAAGATGATTCAATTGTAATATTTTTAATATTTAATTTTTCCTTATTAATTTTAGATAATTTTAATTTGTTATTTTCTTTGATATTTAATGATTTTTTAATTTTAATTAGTTCATTTAAATTCATTTGAGCAGCTTTTTTCCCATTAG
>MDTC01137014.1_pt1 | contig 11043 bp, 13 predicted proteins | sample 811181 | NCBI WGS metagenome assembly MDTC01 (sample SAMN05326644, study PRJNA326480) | marine metagenome | isolation source: seawater | place: Pacific Ocean: North | collected 2011 | reverse complement strand
TTTTTATGTATCTCAGTTTTAAGTTATTATAAATTTTTATATAATATATTCTAATATAATTGAATACTAAGATAATAAAAAATAAGTTTAATAAATATCTAAAATAATTATTATCAATTGATTGATTATTATTAAGTGATTGATAATTATTATCTAATTCTCTATAAGAATATTGTTCTCTTTCATCATTCATATATATCATAATCAAATAATCTTTATTTGGTTATGAAGTATGATCCCTGCGGGACTTGAACCCGCGACCACAAGATTAAAAGTCTTGCGCTCTACCAACTGAGCTAAAGGACCCAGTGGATTTAACCATCTTCATATATTATATGATTATTTAATCTTTAAATAAATTATTAATTTTAAATTTACAAAATAGAACGACATATTGGACAATTCTTTTTTGTTTTAAACCATTTTTCTAAACATTTTTCACAAACTAAATGATTACATTTAGTTTTATGTCCGCTATTATCGAAACAAACACTACAAGTGTATGAATCAAGTTTAGGAAAAGTTTGTTCATATTTAGCTTTTTTCTCTATTTCTTTTTCTGGTGCAATTACATTTATCCAAGATTTAGGATTGCTATAAATAGTTTCACACCAAAATGGCGGAATGCTTTGCTGTGAAATATGCTCTGTTTTAAGTATCTTTTTATCAGATATTAAAACTCTTGTTTGTGTATTAGAAAACTTCTTATAATCGAAATCGTCATAATCTTTCAGATAATTTTTAGTAGTTCTCCTCTTTTTATGAAGTTTACGACCACTATTATATTCATATTCGTTTTTATATTTTTTAAAATTGAACTTTGAAGGTTTTAAAACTTTTTTCTCAATTTTGTTTTCGATTTTAGATTCGATTTTATCATTACAATCATAGCAAAGATATTCACCACTATTGCTTTCAAAAATAGCTTTTTTAGAGCAATGCTCGCATTTGAAATGTAATTTTTGAAAACTTTTCGATTCAAAATTACCCCAGTATTGAAAATATAAGAAATTTTTCTCATACCAATCGCTATAAAAATAATCAATATCCATATAAAAAGCTTGACCAGCTGATTTTGTAGAACAAGGTTCAATATAACAAATACGTCTCGGTTCCTTATTGTTCCAATTATCAGCTATCTTCAATGATTTTTTCTGATGACGGTTAAACAAAAAAGTATTATGGAACTTTTCAGGATGAAAATAATCATCTCCTAAGTTTTTTTCATATTGTTTTTCTGTATTTTCCGAGAATATATAATATTCGCAATCACAAAAACGATGATATATTGGATCTTCGCATAAATTAGGCCAAATTTGAGAACATTTTTTGCATCGACAATTTGGTTGTTTATATATATAATTCACTGCTTTTATATTACAGTTATTACATAAATAAATTGGACTTTTATAACATTTACAATTTCCATATAGTTTACAATCATGTAAAGCAAAAAAATATTGACATTCTAAGCATATTTTATATAATTTTACAATTTTATAATCATTTAAATACATAGAATAATAAGTTCTAAATTCACAATTTCTATAAGTATGTTTAGAACAAAAAGAATTACAAGTGGTACAGCACTTAGCTTTATGATTGAACTTTTTATTTCTGCTGTAATTAACTTTAATCCATTTTGATGAATCTTTTGACATATCTATTATCAAATATTTAAAATAGATAATAAATTAATCAATTTTTATTAAAACATTTTTATCAGAACTTATATCTTTTTTTCGTTTATTTAAATTTTTTTTATAAATAAATTTATTTAGATTTATTTCAACTTGTGCTCTCGAACCCTTTTCTCCGGGAAAATATTTATCATTTTCACGAACCAATTCAAATATTAAAGGTTTAACAATCATCTTATTATAAATATAATATTACTTATTTAAATAATTATTTAATCATATTTTGTTGTAATTCTAATCTTACTAACATTAAAGCCTTTCCTAAAAGATTTTGACCATATTTTTCTACTGGTATATTTGGTGCTTGTTTTATTCCAAAACCAATTCCCCATATTTTATCTCTATATGAAGCTTCATATAATAGTTTTTCACCTGTTGATAATAATTTCTTTTTTAATTCTTCATTTTGACTAAATTTTAAACGAAGACCTTCTAACATTACATTATAACGTTTTTTATTCCATCTTTTATAATCAAATGTTTTTAAATATTTTTTTCCACCATATCTTTTAATAAAACTTGGCCTTGTTTCATTCATAATCATATCAATTAATTCATTGTTTTCAGGTTCAAATTCTAAAACTTTATGAAACATAAAATATTGTTCATTACAGTTAAATTTAAGACCTTCTTCTTTAAACTCACAAGGATAAAAATTGCTAAATTCTCCATTAGGTCTCCTATATCCATAAAAATAAATACTCATTAATTATAATATAAAATAAATATATCTTAAAATCAAATTTTTTATTTAATTATGAATAATACAATTATTGACCATGTCCATTAACATAGTGTCTATTCTAGCACTCGCTGCCAATAATATTACAATATTTATTATTTATCGTCTATTAGAATATCTACTCCAATAACGCTTATAACAGTCACTACCCGGTTTAAAATCTTTTTGGGGTGGACAATGTTCATCTTTATTTGACGTCATGTTTTCGATAAATTCTGTTGTTTTTAACGAACCACTTAATATACAAATTATAATTAATATAAAAGCAAGCAAATAATATTTTTCATTATATAATATAAATATAATATAAAAATTGATTTAAAATCACTGATATTTATTAATATTAATTAATGAAAAACTTGACATTGAATATAGAAAATGAATGTTTGCGATGCTTTTGCAAAGATACCTTTCGAGTAGCCGTAAATTATTGCGTTTTATGACCGTAAGCGAAAAAGAATTGTAAAATTTGGAAGTTCAAGACCTTGTGGAGCGAATTATCACAAAGCCTCCAAACATGCCGAACAATTAGCAATGGAATATTGTTTTAAAAATAAAAACAAGAATAATGAAATTTATATATGGAAATTTGATAAAGATTGTAATATTAAAGGAGCCAATTGCTGTTCTTCTTGTACAATGCTTTCAAAGAAATATAATTATCCAATCTATACTTTCGATGAAAATATGAATAGACGTTCAGCAATTGTTGATAATCCCCAAATATCTCTTTGCTATATTATCAAAAACTAAAATTTAATAACTTCTTTTAATAATTTATGATATTATAATTTATTTTTTTAGGTTTCGTCCTCAGACACCAATCTTAATCCTTCTTGTTACCTCCATGTGCCTTCTCGTCGTTAGACACTAGGATAGGATATCCAAAAGATGCGTAGAACGAGAACATGACCGCCGCACCAATTCCTAGATACAAAACAGTCTCATTGTTTAGAGACAAAATGGGAAGTATCGTCATGATGATAGTGGAAGTGCCTTTTTCTGAAATCTCAATGAGAGAACCAACTCGAGTGTCTGACTCGCGTCTTGACATCCAAGCAAATTGTTCCTTGTTGATTATCATCGTCAAAATTCCAGAACTCGCAGACTGAATGAACAGAATGCAAAAAAGACTCCAACCATCAACACCTTTTAATAGAGCTACAGAACGGCCGATTTGCGTGAAAGTGCAAACGATTACCAAAATGCTCAACTTGATTTCCTTTTGGGCGTAGCAATATAATTTACATGCTACCAAGGAGCCAAGCGAAAAGCATAGGATTTCGAAAATTGACATCCCACGTTGTTTTAGGATTTCCTTTACAGAAAAATCCACCATTTGTTCGCCGACTTTACTTCCACATACTAAGAATAGAATTCCAAAATTAGCATATACGTAGCAGTAAATTAGTAGTTTCTTGTGCTGGTGTTTTTGGTCAGGGCGGTTGTCATGTACCTTCTCTTGTGCGTTGTCATTTGGGATGGGGGGCAAATCTCCAAGAAAGTAAGTAATAATCAAAGAGACAAATCCCACTAGAACGAAAACGTTCTCCCAATCTAATAACGAACAGAGAAGTGGTCCTACAGTCAATGCTACAGACAGGTAAGTCTCCGCATCTGCTGCGTCTCTTGGCGTCAGAATTCGAGCACAATAAGTGCGACATATCGTGTCCATCCAGGATACCATTACGTTGGCCAGTGCCAACAAGACGATGAAAACTACTGGTGACGACATCTCTTTTTTCTCTCCAAGAAACTTGAAGGAGATGAAGAGGATGCTCGTCAAAATCAGAAGGATTCGCAGCCAATGAGAGTTCTTAGATGGTACGATGAATCGCAACAGAGATGCCACTATGGGGAGAACCTGTTGGATCATACCCGAGTGTGCCTTTTTCCATCCAGCGTCGTTGAGCTCATGGAAAAGAATCTTGAACTGGAATCCAAGGAAGAATCCGTAGAAGGCGAAAGCCAAGCACGCAAACTTCTTGCTCACAGACTTGTTTGCAGGAGCCATGTATGTTGCCGTGCGTTTGTCCGTGCTTTCGTGTGTACGTTCCTGCGTTAGTGCGTGCGTTCGTGTTCTTTCAATTTATTTTAGTATTAATTGATATTATTAGTATCATTTTTTATAAAAAATGATAGTTATTTTTTATATTAATAGATAATGTATTATAATGTGCTCGGCAAGTGAATGTCGAACTTTAAATAGTCTTCTAAAACAGCGCTGGAAGACTGATTTCATAATTATAGAACCAACATTAGGTTACATCATTGATGCTTGTCTTGCTTCTGTAAGTCCAGAAGGTCTACATGTTGAACTTCTTACAAAGTGTATTGGAGTAAGGACTAACTCATCATGTTGCGAAAACTGTCATGAAAGAACACCTGTATCTGATATGAATCTACACTATTGTAGGTGCTGTGGGATTTCATTATGTAATTCGTGCTTCAAAACACGAAGTCAGGCTCATTCATTGATTGAGATTGATGAACATATTTCACGCAAATCTGGAAGTCCTACCCAGGAAACTGGAAGAGGAAAGATTCCAGATTTTTTAGCACATCTCATTGGACAGGAAACGAACACTTTTAAGAGGGTTGTTTGTAACAGATGTGCCACTAATTTGAGGGCTAGTAATGACCGAACTGCACTTCCAATAACAAATTCAAGCTTCAATCGTTTTGGTATTCAAATGACTGAAACCAAAATAGGCGACGCTCGAGTAATCTGCTGTCCTTTCTCTAACATACCTTGTAGAGTAGATGATAATGCAGAAGAAGTAATGGAGGAGCATATTAAGAGTTTTTTTGCTACATCTATTTGGATGGATGATAAAACTACTAATAAATGTGTAAGATGTTCTAAGCGTTTTACAACTACTAGAAGGAAGCATCATTGTCGGAAGTGCAAAGTATTAGTTTGCTCATCTTGTTGTCCTTCAGATCAAAAAAAGATTGTTGGTGGAAAAAATAAGAAGGTATGTAAGCTTTGCTTTTCGTGCACTTTATAAATAATATAGTTAAGTTAAATAAGAAATAATATTATATTCTAAAACATATAAATCTAATCTGTGTTTAAAATTAATAATTTTATTAAAAAAATCATCAAACATTTATATATTAATAATATATTTATTAATATTTAAATAAACTTTATATAATTCAAAAAAATTATTTTATTTAATGTCTGAACCATCTTCTGCCTTTTGAATAATAATTAATATAATTATTAAAACCATGATAATTATACATATACAACTTCCACAAACTAATCCATATAAATAATTATAGCAATTATCGTCTTTTTTATTATAATTTGAAGGGTAAATTATACTCATAAATTAGTTATTATTATTTAAAACTACATAATTTAAATCATTTTTTATAAATTTATTTTTATAAATGAACACATATAAATATGTTCAGATATTATGGTGTTTAGGACTTATTTTGCTTATTTCGTAGCTCTTCAAGCCTGGCTGCTCCTCGCATCATGCGTCGTGCAATTGCGCTGTTTGGATCAGCTGGTTCACCATCGATCAAGACAATTTTAACGTTTTTGTCAGAACGGGTGTCATTGAAACGAATCCGATTGCGCGTATTCTTAAAGAGCGTCTCGAGAATGCAATCCTCGGCAGAAGATTCCTCAGAGAAAGAACCCTCATTATCAAGGAGGTTCATCGTGAACTCAAAGCCGTCGTCTTCAGTGTTTCCATACTGAGACACACACGCCTCACGAGTGAGGAATGTGTCCCCAGTCTTCAAAGCTTCTGTTTGACGAAATGGAGGGAAATAATCCTCCATTTCGTCCAGATCATCATAGCAAGGGTCTGCAAAAAACCCTTGTGGCATGTATTCACTTGTATCGTATTCATCAAACGATGATGACCAATCGTCGATGTCAACTATCTTCCTGCTTGTCATGCCTGTTCACTGGGTAACCGCGGACGTTGCCTGTAGTTGTTTAGCTCTTTTATCAATTGAATTAATAATATAATTCAATAATAAAGGTATCAATTTTATTATTGAATTCGCATTTAGTAAATTTATTATTTTATATTTAAATAATATTTAATATTCTATAAATGGTAGACAGTCAAACATTTCATTATCAACTATACTAACATAATCATCTTTTACTATATTTAATGAAGAATCATAATTTTCTATATACTCCATCATAGGTAACAAATCAATAAATTTTAAGTTAATTTTATAAATATTATTATTCTCATAATTCTTTTTCTTCTTAATAACTAGAGTTTTCTTCTTAATAACTAGAGTTTTCTTCTTGATAACTGGAGTTTTCTTCTTGATAACTGGAGTTTTCTTCTTGATAACTGGAGTTTTCTTCTTAATAACTGGAGTTTCTTTATAATTCAAATTAGATTTTCTTAAACGATATAAACGATTTGAAACCCAATCTGTCATTTTAATATTCAAATATTTAGGTTCTAAACCATTTTCAAGAAACACGTTATTTATTTCATTCACTATTTCATCCGATTTATCTCTCATTTGAGATTCACCTTTATTAGGATTAAAATATTTTACTAATATGCTGGACGCAATATTGCTTTCTTTTCTTGTCAAAGGAATTGAATTTGGACGTTTAGCTTTTCCAGGCATAATTTATTATAATTATTATTAAAATTTAATAATCAATTTTTTAAGTTATTTGTTTTTGCACTAGTTATAATCTAGCTGCAATTACTAATCGAGCTCGTCAAGGCTGTCGTCAATGTCGTCACCATTGTGGACGTATTGTATTCCACGAGTCCAGGACAGGTAGGCTTGTGCCCGCCAATCTAGATTCTGTTCCTCTTTATTTAGACCCCCTACGTAGTCGTCGTCACTGTCGTAGTCGTCACTGCCGTAGTCGTCGTCACTGTCGTAGTCGTCGTCACTGTCGGGCTCACGGACGAGGACTTGCAGCGGAATGCTCCAATTGCCCTCACCGGTGTTCCAGGTCACCGTCTTGTGACAGCGTTCGACAAGCTGATGCGCTTCGCCTTGCAGATCGATGTTTTGCAATTCAGGGGTGGGTTCAGGTTGATTTCCTGTGAAGGAAGTCATTGTGTTCGTAGAAAGGGGGCTCCTCGGTCGGATGCCTTGTTGTGAACTGGTAGGTTCGTTGCGGTGAACCTCGTCCAATATCTGACAGGCTTGAAATCCACGTGCTCCTCGCATCTTATAGACAGAGTTGTTGGTAGTGGTCTGTAGGTGGTTGTACAGATTAGTATATGTTGCAATTTAAAATTAACTAAATTGATGTTATTAAGTATCATTTTTTATAATTTATTATATTTATTTTAATAGAATATGATAGTTAATTTACTCATAATAAATTAACCACCATTCAAGTGAAGATTTATCTGTTATATCAGTATAACAGGGTGAACATCTCCAAGTAGAACTCTTTTGATTAAGAGCCCATTTCCGTTCTTTAAACATCTCATCATCTGAAAATACCTTAGAAACACCTTGAATTTTAGCCTCATAGAATCCATCTTTATTTGGTTTCTTTTTATTAGGCCCTCGTCCTCCAATTTTATCTTTCAAATTTTTATTATAATACTCTTTAATCTCTTCAAGACTTTTTCTCTTGATAATGATCGGTTCAAGTTTATCTTCAACATTTTCAGATGGTTCTGATTCTTTTGGTTTAGTCTTTTTAGTTTCTTTTACAGGTTCAGATTCATCACTTGTAATAGATGATGTATCGCTTGATAATCCCTCAATATTTTCTACTGAATTAAATGTATTTTTACCACTTAGAACACCCTTTTTAAAAGTAGTACTATGGCTTTTCCACTCAACAGAAGTATCTTCAAAATCACTATCCCAAAGTTGAAAATATCTTTCAATACTTGAAATATTTGTATAACATATACTTTTCTGATTATAGTCATAACCTGTAAGTCGACCAATAAAGCCTTGAATCATAACACTATCGTCAGGACGTTTTGAGTATCTGTCATACATAATTCCTAAATGTTCTTTTTCAAGTGTTTTAGCACATCGAAGCATTTCTTTTACAAAAATAAAAGTATGTTTTTTTGGTTCTTGAACTAAAATTTCATTAATATCTTGAATATCACTTTTCAAATCATAAATAATATATTCAGCATCTGGAAAAATTTCCTTAAAATTAGAAATTGTTTTATCCTGTCCCGAACTACTTTTACTTCTAATAAAGTGATAATATGCTTTATCACTAAAGTGTTCTTCAATATCAGATTCTATTTCTTTAATATTTTCTAATATTTCTTTATTTACTTCTTCTCCAAGTGGTCCACATAGTTCTTTAAATTGTTTTACTTTTCTTTCTTCAAGAAGCAATTTAGAACTAATGTAACATTCACCTGGATGAGAAAGTATTTTTGAACCATGTGATTTCCATTCCATTAGATCATAAATTGTTCCATTCGGTGTAGCACTGAATTCAACAATCTTGATATCCTTCTGAAAAAGATTTTCTATATTCAAAAGACCAGCATCTTCAAATGCCTTATAAATTGTTTGATCTTTCTTTGAAGCAATTTGTATTTCATCCATAATAATTAAAATATTCTCTGTCTCAATAACTTGTGAAACAAATTTTTCTCTCAAATCTGAACGATGAAATATTCTATCTTCCATTGTTTGTGGAAAACGACTAATTGTTTGTGCTTTCCATTCAACTGAAGAAAGCCCTGTAATTACAAAGATGTTTTCAATCGGAATCATATTATCACTGCTTAAATATGCCTGAATAGTTGCCAACATACATCCTGTTTTTCCAGATTGTGTTTGTCCGAGAACCATTTGATTAATAATCTTTTTGTCAGTAAATTTACCTACAATTTGATAAGCTGTTTCAGCTTGATTATCATGAATTACTGCTTCTTCATCCAAACGCAAATTATCAATCTGTAAAATAGTAATTTGTTTATTATTTTTAACTTTTTCAGCTTCTTTTCCTTCATAATGATGAAGAACGCGATGATTGATATCCATTTTAATTTATATTTAAGAGTTTTTGTTATGAAAAAATCATTTTTTATAATATTTTAGTCACCATAATAAATACGAATAGGCTCATACCAATGACCATCTTCTCCATATACTTCCTTGAAATTTTCAAGTTGCTTCATTTGAATATAAAATATACCATTCATCAGCTTTTGTTCAGATAGTTCTGAAATAGTCTTCTTAGGAAATAAATCTTCTAAATCATTTGTTAAATAACCTAAAATAGTATCTCGCTCTTCAAAATACTTCTTGATATAATCTTGACAAGAACAAAAACGATGTGTTGGTGATAAACCATATTGCTTTGCAAAATCTATTAATATATCATCTGAAAAAGTTGTAAAATTTTCTGAAGTAATCTCTACTTCTTCAGATGTGGAAGAAGTAGTTACCTTAATTGGCTTAATAATTCTTAATGCGAACAATTGTAAACGTTCTGTAATATTATCAACTTCAATTAATTCTGAAGCATCATCTTCTTCATAATCACTATCATCCTCATTCCAATCATATTCTCCTATAATGAATTCAGGTCGCTGATCTAAACTACCATGATCATGTAAGAACTTTATAATAATTGGAAAACGTATTAAATACTTCTCGTCTGAATCAATCTTTGCATAAAATTCTCTTTCTGATAATTCTTCATAACCATAATTAATATACTCTTCGAGAAACGGTCCTAACCAAGGTCTTTCAATCATCATTTCCTTTACCTCTTCATAAGTATATCTATGATCTAATATTCCTTCATCATGACGAGGAATACCAGGTTCATCGCTATAATCTTCACTTCCAACAATTAGAGTATCTTTTCCCATATTTTTATTTAATTATATTAAAATTAAATAATCAATTTTTATTTAAAAATTGATTAAAACTTTTAGATAAGAATAAATATTTATTCAGTGTCTGGAATATTATTATAAGTAAACACAAATAATTTTTTTTTCATTGTTCCAACTTCTAATGGTTCTACACGTCTTATATTTTTAGAATTAAGTGCTAAAAAATAAGCATATGATTTTTTAATTTTAAGTTTTTTTTTTAAATTTTTTAATGATATTTTTAAATTTGGATTATTTTTAAGATAATCTTCGACTTTATTATTTATAACATTTCGAATTTTAAAATTATTATTAGAATTTTTAATTTTAATAGGTTTCATTTTAGAATAAAAACAAATATATTTTTATATAGTTTTATAACTTTAATTTAATACCTTTATTCATCTCCCATATTCCTAATTTTTTTAACTCACCATTAACTATCCCACGTATTATAATATTATCTTTATTTAATGACTGGCGATTATGTAGCATTGTATAAATAGATTCTAAATAATTATTTGAAGGTAAAAAACTGAATTTTAAATTTGTTTTCCAGTAAATATGTGATTTAACTAATTCAGTAGTAATTTTATCAATTTCTTTATGTATAGTTAGTTCTATTCTTTCATAACCTTTTTCATAAAAATCAAGCTTTTCTAATTCTGATTTATTTAACTCCACTAAAATACCTTTTACTTTCATATTTTTACAGGGATATATTCCTACTATACCACCTTTCCATCTTTCACTTATTCCT
>MDTC01194038.1_pt1 | contig 11044 bp, 6 predicted proteins | sample 811181 | NCBI WGS metagenome assembly MDTC01 (sample SAMN05326644, study PRJNA326480) | marine metagenome | isolation source: seawater | place: Pacific Ocean: North | collected 2011 | reverse complement strand
TGAGTGCAAGCAACCGCAGTTACCTGGCTCGTCGCGGTCACAGCGGTTTGGCAAGCCAGTAGCATTACCATTATAACCAACAGCTAACACCTTCCGATAGTCCGTCGTCGTAATCACTGTACCCACCTTTAACCGAAGGCATGTCGATCGCTTGGCCAAACTATTAGCCAACTCCATATAGATCTCCTTGAAAGAAGGCCTTTCAGCTCCTACTGTCAATTTATTCTCCTATCGACTTAAGTATTGTCCGAGCCACTTCCCGATCATCGAAGTCGTATCGAACACCAGTAACCTCCTGATAAGTTTCGTGACCTTTACCAGCGATCAGAACAACCTCCTGATCTTCTCGCGACTCCAATGCAAACTTGATAGCGTTACGCCGATCTAGGTCAGAGGACAAATCACACGCCCCTGACACTCCGGCAAGAATATCATTTATGATCTTTTGTGGGTTTTCGCTACGAGGGTTATCGCTAGTAATAACTAATCGAGTTGCCAGGCGACAAGCAATAGCTCCCATCAGCCTTCTCTTACTTTTATCTCTGTCACCACCACAACCAAAAACTACACAAACTTTATTTGCAAAACTCTTACATTCAAGTAACGCATTTTCCAAAGCATCAGGTGTATGGGCATAGTCAACAATAACCCAACCGGCGCTATCCACTACTTCCATTCGACCTGGCACAGATGGCACCTCACGCCAAGTGTCAACGCCTATAGCTGACCCAAGGTAATTCTCAGCCATCATCATCGCAAGACAAAAGTTTTGAGCCCCATAACCGGAACCGAACTTAATCTCGCCACTATAGGTCTTATCACCAGCCTTTGAAATCGACATAGGCGTCATCCCGCCTGAAGACAATTGACAGCCGTATCTATAGTTATCCTGTTCTGTATCACCGTAAGTCAGAGTATCTTTTGGAAGCTGTGCCCACACGCCATCAACTTCTCGCAAACCGCCCCAAGCAAAGCGTTTACCCACAACTAGATCCCCAAAGAATCTAAGCTTATCTGCTAAGTAATTAGCCATAGTTCCATGATAATCCAGGTGGTCCTGACTAAAGCTAGTAAAACCGCCGCAAAGAAACTTTAAAAAGTCCAACTTACCTTGGTTAATTGCTATAGACGAAACTTCCATAGCAACATACTGACAATTATCGTCTACGGCTTTCGCTAATATCTTGAACAGCTGTGGCGGGTCAGGAGTCGTATGAGTCGCATCCCAGACCTCATCAGGAAACATGACACCAAGGGTGCCTATGGTCACCCCACGTAGACCTGATAATTGAAGCAAATAGTGTAGTATCCAGACTGTGGAAGTCTTGCCGTTGGTGCCAGTCACACCTAGAATATCCAATTTCTGCTCAGGATGATTATATCCGGCTGCACAAAGCACAGCCCATGCTTTCCGGCAGTCCTTAACAAGAAAAAATATAGTATCTAAGCCTGAACTATAAGCGGGGTCATCTAGAACAACACCCGCAATGCCTTTTTTAATCGCCGATTCGATTACTGTATGTCTATCAAAAGACACTCCCCGATAGGATATAAAAACATCATTGTATTTAAGCTGATCAATATCAGTAGACAAACCAACCGCAACATCTTGCTCAAGAATATTCGTTTTCAATAAAAGATTCGCCGCCCGAAGCTCCGCTTCAATGCGTTTTAATCCTAATTTGAATAAAGTACTCAATCCACTCCCCATTTGACTTTCAGCTCATCTGCCTCAGAGAGACTAAAGACCTTCCTATATTTCGCACCTCTGCGCCCCTTTACTCTTGCTTCGCACTGCTTCCAGGTCTTATCCATGTAATAGGCACCATCAACATAACTACAGTAACCAATCGGCGATTTCTTCGAACCTGACTTCAAAGAAGACCGTTTGTTTTTCGATAAATTTGCTGGCGGTGGCGTAAGATCTACAGCATATGAAGCAGCATCGCCAGAATATAATTCTACCGGCTGACCCTTGGCAAAACCTTGAGCTATATCATCTACTCGCTCGTTACCTGAAAAACCTTGATGACCAGGAACATAGTTCCAGTGAAGCTTCACACCTTCACCAATAAGTCTATCTACTAAATGACAAAGCTTCAGCCAAATATCTTTATTCTGGACTGGATCACCCTGAGAGTTGGTCCAACCCCTTGACTGCCAACCAAAACGCCAATCGGAAATACCTTGTAAAACATATTTCGAGTCAGAATATACGGCAACATCTTTACACCCTCCAGGCAAAGCGGAGAGCGCCTCCAATACCGCCGTCATTTCCATCCTGTTGTTAGTTGTAGATGCCGATTTACCACCAAGCTCGAATATCTTTCCCAAACCACTTGAAACAATGGCCCCCCATCCCCCCGGCCCTGGGTTTCCAATACAACCGCCGTCCGTGTAGATGATAGCACCTGCCATATCCTAACTCCTCATCAAAACTTCTCTATTACCTTCAGCAAATACGTTCCGTACTTACGGGCCTTACTGGGACCAATTCCCGAAATATTTAACAGGTCCTCTTCACAACGCGGCAACTTCTCCGCTATGTCATGCAAAGAGCGATCACCTAATACACAAAAAGCAGGTACCTTCCGGCGTTTTGCCTCCTCACGGCGCCAACTTTTCAACTGATCTACTAAAGGCCCTATCTCACCAGTGTTTTTTGACGATTTCCTGATACCTGATTCACGATTAACAGCTTTACTTCCTTTCGCAGTACGACGTTTTTTCGTCACCCCATTTCTTCCATAGCTTTCCGGATATTCCGGCAAAGTCAACCCGTACAGGTCCCTACCAGCTTTGTACAAAGCGCCAGCCCGAATAGTAAAATAATGGATCTGCCGACCATCCTTTTCGAATGACTCCTGCTCTACTTTAACCCACTCCTTAGATACTAGCCCACCAACATACCGATCAAAACGCTCCCGCGGTATACCTTTGACTTCAAAGACTTCCCGATAGCACTTGCCCAATGACTGGCTGCGCGGCAAGACTAGCAAGTGGCCCAATAGTTCCCTCAGTTCTACCACTTCATCATCTGTAGGCGGTCTACCAGAAACAAAAAAACTGTCTTTAGGTGTACAAATGTCACAGATGCCACAGTGGGCAAAACCATCATCATCATCACCAAAATGCTTTACTAACCGAACCATCCTACACTCTGCCGTAGACTTAGCATAAAGTCCCATCAAATGCATTTGACTGCGCCGATGATCCCTTTGAGTAATATACTTCTTCTGCCAGTCACCTTGCTTTTTTAAGATGACATCTTCACCTTCAATAGCAATAGCACCATGAATCCACAGCTTCTCAAAAGCGTTATCTAAATCAAGTTCTCCAGAACCCGATGAGAAATGCCCCCTTGCCAACCCGTTATCTGGGATAGAATCCCATAAACGCTTCAACTCCTCAGGTTTAGGGTAACTTTTCTCAAAGAAAAACTCATGATGCCTATAATCAGCAAAAGAATGAAATAGGACAGCACGTGAAGGCTTACCGTCTCGACCTGCGCGGCCTATTTCTTGATAATAGGCTTCAACACTACCGGGAAGTGCCAAGTGAATCACCGATCGAACATCTGCCTTATCAACACCCATTCCAAAAGCTACTGTAGCTGCAATAACATCAACCGAACCACCTAAAAAATCCTGTTGTACTTCCGCACGTTCCTGATTACTTAAACCAGCATGATAGGCACGAATGGAGAAAGACCCAGCAAGGCTTTCTGCACAGGCCTCCGTTTCTCGCCTCGTTGGCGAATAGATAATCGCCGGCCGATTCTCCGGCTTAGAAAGATAATTACCCGCAGCTTCAATACGTGATCCAGCCCCCATAACAACTGCTTCGATACATATATTGCTACGCCGAAATCCGTGGATATGCAGGCTGGGTTTTTCTAGTGCAAGCTGTTCGATGATATCTTTTTGCACCATTGGGGTCGCCGTCGCCGTTAACGCCATAATTGTAGCCGGCCTAAGATACTTTAATCGATCTGATAGCATCCGATAATCGGGCCTAAAATCATGACCCCACTGTGAAATACAGTGAGCCTCGTCAACAGCTACCAAGGTGGGCTTGCGTTTTGCTAAAATCTCGAGAAATCCCGGTAATCCCAGCCTCTCAGGCGCTACAAATAAAAACTCAAGATCACCGGTCAAATACCTACGACAAATACCACGAGAACTCTCGCGGTCCCGACCGGAGTGAATTCTATCAGCCTTTAATCCCATTGCTTGCAACTTCGAAACCTGGTCTTCAATCAAAGCAATCAACGGACTAATCACAAGCGTCGTGCCACCCAGGCCCAATCCCGGCAACTGATAACATAACGACTTACCGGCACCAGTAGGCATCACTAATAGTGTATCCCTTTTGTTCAGTACTGTTTTACAGACATCCTCCTGATATGGCCGAAAGCGATCAAAACCAAAATGAGATTTGAGAATATCTATGGGCTTTTCGCCCAACTTAACATTATCCTTACAGTTATTGACAGAGTAAGACGGTGTCGAAACAACAGAACTGGCAACTGATTTTCGTTGCACAAGCTCCTGACACAACTCTGATACATGCTTCTCAATACCAGCCATAAACTCCCTAAATGAGAATTCACCGCGCTGCACACCTGCAAGCTTTGCCTCCCAATCACCAGTCATTTGCGGGCTTTTTAAGGCTTCATGAATCATACCAACAAGCGCCATGCCTTTTTCTGTCACCTGAAATACTTTTTTGTCCCGTTTGACAAAGCCCCTTTTCAGCAAAGTTTGTATAATCGCTGCACGAGTAGCTGGAGTGCCCAACCCCTGCTCGCGCATAGCTTTTTTTAATTCTCTATCTTCAACCAAACGGCCTGCTGTCTCCATAGCTGTCAAGAGAGTCGCATCGGAGAGCCTTGGAGGTGGGGTCGTCGCCCTCTTATCCAAAACGCTACTTTCACCATTAATTTTAGCACCTTCTACAAAAGAACTATCCAGCATCCTAAGCCGCTTCTGCTCACGCTCTTTTTCCCCCTCAACAAGCTTGAAGCCCCACTCACTAACTTGTCGAGCTCGACAAAAGAACCAACCCGGCTTTTCTATCGAATTAAGTTGTTCTGGAGACCTCCAAACTAAAGTGGTAGTCCGACTTGCAAAATCTTCCTGCCAAGCGGCCAATAGCCGCCGGCAAATCAGGTCATATACCTTGGATTCTTCTACACTCAGATTTTTACTTAGACAGCTCCCACCTGTCGGTATAATCGCATGATGTTCTTCAACTTCAGCATCATTAACAAACCTAGTGCTTAAAGTTTTTTCACCTGTCTCTGGCAAAATTAGAGAGTCATAGGGCTGCCGAATAGCACTAACAACAGATGCGATTCCAGCAGCTACAGACTCACTCAAAACTCGGCAGGAAGTTCGCGGATAGCTAATTAACTTATGCTTCTCATAGAGAGCCTGCGCGATGGATAAGGTTTTATCAGCAGTAAACCCAAATAAACGATTAGCGCGCCTCTGTAGTTCGGTCAAATCATAAAGCTGCCAAGGCTTTTGCTGAAAATCCTTTCCTCCCCGATAAACTATCTCTGAAGAAAATTTCGGTATAGCATCCACCGCAAGCTTCAACAAACTAGAATCAGTTTTAAAGCGATGCGGCGCCCAATCCTTAGGCTGCAGGCTAGCCCATTTTTCGTGGGGGGGAATAAAAAAGCTCCCCTCTAACTTGGGCGGTTGGTGACCCTCGAGCCTGCCAAGGAAAGCTCCTTTCACAACCCAATAGTCAGTAGGTACAAATTGTCCTATTTCTTGCTCTCTTTTTGCCAGGATTGCCAAGGTCGGCGTCTGCACCCGGCCAACAGAGTAACTCTCCCCTGAAACAAGGGAGTATACTCGAGAAAAATTCATCCCAACGAGCCAATCTGCCTGACTCCTGGCTCTAGCAGCATCAGCCAAATAGTCGTAATCGGAACCAGCTTTTAAGTTTGCAAAACCCTGCTGAATTGCTTCTACTGTCAAAGATGAGATCCAAAGCCGCTCGGTGGGTTTATCACAGCCTGTAATTTGATATATGTACCTAAATATCAGTTCGCCCTCACGACCAGCATCTGTGGCACAGATAACTTTCTCAGTCTCAGGCTGTAACAATAAGGACTTAATCACCTGAAGCTGAGAAGAGGTGCTGTCAACCTCCTTCAGAACCCATGAGCTTGGGAGCATTGGTAGTAAACTTAACTGCCACTTTTGCCACTCCGGGTTCATCTCCTTAGGCTCTGCTAGCCTAACAAGATGCCCAATAGCCCAAGTCACGATATAATTGCGAGATTGATAGAAACCAGACCCACGAATATTTGCACCTAAGACATTAGCAATATCACGCGCTACGGATGGCTTTTCTGCAACAACAACTGCTACCAACTAAACTCTCTTCAGCTTAAAAAAATCTGATATCTTACGATCACACACCTGGATGCCTAACAGGAACACCTATGGAGGGCAACTATATTCATCGTATTGAAGTGTATACTATCGTGGTTCGTATCTTTTGTCACAAAACGACATTAGTTAGTCACAAAAGCGTTAAATTTTTTCTCTTCCCCAATCACTGTTTCCGGCCCGTGGCCAGTAACAACAATTGCATCATCGTCCAAAGTGTATAATCTTGTTTTTATCGATTTAGAGATCAGCGACGCATCACCACCCCATAAATCTGTTCGCCCAACTGAGCCTTTAAATAAAGTATCACCGGCAATCAGAAGGTTCATTTGATCAAACCAGAAGCTCATTGAGCCTGGCGAGTGGCCCGGAGTATGCATCGCAACGCCATTGGCTATCTCAAGCGCGTCATCATCCCGCAGCCAAAAATCGGGGTCCGGCACCGGACTGAATGGTATACCAAATAGCTGACACTGAGTTTCCAGATTCTGCCACAAGGGATAATCATTCTTATGCAAATACAACGGTGCTCCGGTTTTCGCCTTCAACTCTCCAGCAGCCAAAAAATGATCTAAGTGAGCGTGAGTATGAATAATCTTGGCCAGTCGGTAACCCTTCAGCCGCAGCTTTTCTGAAATCCCAGTGGCATCACCACCTGGATCTATAACTATCGCCTGCTTCGTCACCTCATCACCAATAATGGTGCAATTGCAACCAAGAGGGCCTACTGGAAATGATTCTCTATAGAACGTCATTTACTAAACCTCAAACTTACATTACCTTAGTCGCTAAACTAAATCAATTCACCCCAAATGTAAAACACTCTGATGACGGTCAAATATACTCACTAGGAGCTGTAATCAGTGCGTGTTATACATAGCTCAACCTACATGCAAAGGGAGTCCTATGCTACATCATGACCCAAGTATTAGTTCGGACCCGATAGAAAATCGGCCAGAAAACCACGGCCAAAGCACCACAAACCTGCTTTCAAGCAGAGGCCAAACTATCGAAGCCATAAACAAATTACAAAAAGATTACTTTGATGCTGGGCACACTAGACCCTGGGAAACTAGAGATAAAAATCTACGTCTCTTACTGGAAGCAATACAAGACAATAAAGAGCGGATCCTGGCGGCCGCAGCCAAAGACCTAGGAAAACCTGAAACCGAGTCTTTTATTACAGAATATGGATTTAGTCTTAGCGAAATTCGAAATTTGCGAAAAAACTTGAAACGCTGGATGAAGCCAAAAAGAATTAACCCTGGGATACTTATATCACCAGGCAAAACCAGAATCGTCAGCGAACCGCTTGGTCAAGTCCTTATCATTGGCCCTTGGAACTACCCCATACAGCTTGTTTTAGCGCCGCTTGTTGGCGCCATAGCAGCTGGCAACTGCGCCGTTGTTAAGCCTTCAGAGCTAACCCCAAACTGCTCTAAACTTATATGTGATATTCTGGGTGAAATTTTCAGTGAAGAGTTGATTGCTGTATTTGAAGGAGGTGCGCAAACATCAAAAGAGCTTCTAAACTATCGATGGGACCATATTTTCTTTACTGGCAGCACTAAAGTAGGGCGATCAGTTGCTGAGAGGGCCGCAAAAACTTTGAGCCCAACCACATTAGAGCTTGGCGGCAAAAGCCCCTGCATAGTCAGCGAGGACTGTAACCTTAAACTTGCAGCTAGAAGGGTTACATGGGGCAAGTTTATGAACGCAGGTCAAACCTGCGTAGCTCCTGACTACGTTTTAGTCCATCATAGCGTCAAAAGTGAATTTCTAAAACTGTGCACGGCAAATGTAAAACAGTTCTATGGCGAAGACCCAATGAAAAGTCGCGACTATGGGCGCATCGTTAGTAAACATCACTGCGAAAGACTCGTAAATTTTGTCGAATCTGGAAGAGTCTACCATGGCGGGGTTGCAAACATTGAAGAAAGATACCTATCTCCGACCATAATGGATATTGTTGATGATAATGACCCACTGATGCAAGAGGAAATATTTGGGCCAATCATGCCAGTCATCGCATATGATAACATCGCCGATGTTATCAAGAAAGTCCGGGAAAAAGAGCGACCTCTCGCTCTATACTTGTTCGCCAAAGACGAGAAAGTTATTGAGGATATTTCTCGAAACTTATCTTTTGGAGGCGGCTGCATCAATGACACAATCATGCAGCTCGTAAATCACAACATGCCATTCGGCGGCGTCGGCTCTAGTGGGATAGGCAGTTACCATGGCCCATTTAGTTTCGATACTTTCTCTCATAAAAAAGCCCTCGTAGTGCAAAATTCATGGTTCGATATACCATTAAGGTATCCGCCGTTTAATAAACTTAAGGCAATGGTTTTTGAAGGGCTGTTAGGATAGATATACTAAGCTGTTTTATCAAGCACCTGCTCTACAGGTATCTTTAGCACGAAAGTGGTAGGGTCTGCTGACTTGAGAAAAAGGCTACCATTATGCTCATCTGCAATTTCCTTGGCCGCAGCAAGACCCAAACCTAGACCCTGCTTCCCATTCTTAATACCTTGGAAAGGGGTAAAAAGGCTCTCTATTACCGATAGATCTGAAATACTACCGGTATCCTCGACTGCAATCTCGACCATCCCCTTCTTTTCTCTAGCCGCCACGGTAATACGCGCTTCATGCTCTCCCGATAGAGCATCTACGGCATTAATTACCAACTGAAAAAGAACGCGTATAATCTTACCTTGTACACAGTTCACACGCATAGAGTTAGGCGGTATCTCAACTATAAACTCGATACCCTGTTCTTCTACCATCAAATCACATAGTCCTTTCAAGTCTTCGAAGAGCCTAGACACCACAATATTGTCATAGATACCACTTTGCTCCGATACTGCTAAAATCCTCAATCTTTCAATAGTCGACCTAATTTGATGCCCAGCTCTCTCAATATAACCAATGATTTCAGCTATATCTGTAGAGCTAACATCCGCTTTACTCTTCAAAAGAGAATATCGTCGACAATAGCCAAGCACTACGGACAATGGGTTGTTTATCTGAAATATCATAGCCTTCGCAATATCGGCCATGCCAGCTGCCTTAGCAGCATTCATCAAGTTGAGCTTCTGCTCTTCCATTTCTTTCACTTTTTCCTCGACTCTTTCCTCAAGAAAACTATTGAGACTGCGCAAATCCTCTGTCAATTTTTCAGCATGCTCTCTAAACCGAAGAAAAATGGCAGCCGAAATTAGTAAAAGATAAATAAGAAAACCAGTATACATCGCATTATTGGTATAGTTATTTGGCGACATTAAGCCGTATGAGGGCGCAAGATAAAAAAAGGCATGAGAAATAAAATTGAAATATGCTCCAGCAAATAACCAGGCAGACCATTTCTCATCTTGCCACCGCCACAAAATGGCTAAAATAGCTGCTAAACACGAAACGACAAAATACAGATGAACGACCCAGCGTAAAGATGGGCTGCCAACAAAAAGAAATACTGCCGCCCCGAAAATGCCAATACCAGACAAAATACTAAGGCCATCATAAATCACCCTGGAGCTACTGTTTATAGTAAAAAAGCTTCCCGCAAAACGTATTCCAAAAACGACGGATATCATCGAGAGGGACAAAACATAGTCTGAGAAGTCCAAATTGAATATTGCTTTCAAATCATAACCAAGAACCATTAGCAAGATTACCACAGAAACAACATGGACTAAAAAGTAGTACCTGCCCCCAACGACACCCCCAGAAAACACGAAAAAACACAGCGCTAGCAAACCTATTGAAATAAAGTAAGAAGCGATTCGATAACCAGAACTAACAAAAAGATTTTCGACCATAGCTTCAACTGTTGTAAAATCTGGACTAAATTGGGCGTGAGAAAAGAACTCGATCCTCAATAAGTAATCTCGGCTCTGACCCGCTTTTAACTTTATATGCGGAACGCTGTAAGAGCTCGGAAATAAGATTGGACTGCGAACCCAACCCAAGGAATCAAGCTGAAAAAGGCCAATATTTCGGTAAAGGGCTTTGTCTACCCGCAAAGCTCTTCCCACCGGCTGATTTCCCGAGTTAAGCACCTTAAAGCGGTACCACATGGCACCCCCCTTAAAATCGGGTGAGGAAATCCCTTTTACCTCCGTAAAAAGGTGCTCCATCTCGGCCACCTGCGTATAGCTATAATCCTCATTACTGTCGTGAAAAAACCTCAGCTCGGTGACAACTAGAGCACTGGCATCCACAGCCCATAACTTAAAAATTATTAACAGACATAATGAAAACTTATTCAATATTACACCAACAAACAAACAAACAAACAAACAAACAAACAAACAAACAAACAAACAAACAAACAAACAAACAAACCCAGAGCTGTATCGGTCAACAAAGGCCCTACTTAACCATCAATCTAGAAACAAAATTAGTTTACAGACTCAAGCCCCGAAAAATACATCCGATAGGGAATCATAAACCAAGGCCGAGGTAGTAATGCACAAGCTAATGATACTCACTTTACTAGCAGCCTCAAATATCCACGGGTGTCGGAACAAGAGCAAAACACCGACAATACCCGAAAGCAAAGTGACTGCTAGCAACCCAGTGCAAGCCGAAAAACCCCTATCGCCCGACAGCGAAACAGCCGGTTTTAAAAG
>MDTC01273439.1_pt1 | contig 11046 bp, 5 predicted proteins | sample 811181 | NCBI WGS metagenome assembly MDTC01 (sample SAMN05326644, study PRJNA326480) | marine metagenome | isolation source: seawater | place: Pacific Ocean: North | collected 2011 | reverse complement strand
GTTGAAGAAGCTGTTATGTCTTATGCTGAGTATGCAACTAATTTGACAGATAAAACAGAAAGCGCAACAAGAACTAAAAATCTAACAAAAATTGGAGAACTTCAGAACAATTTAAAAGATGTAAATGAAAGATTAAAAGATCTTGAAAAAACAGAGAAAGAAAATAAAGCCAATTTATCTAAAAACGATGAAGAAGACATAGCTAAGTTAAAGAAAGACATAGTAAGCCTGAATACAAAAATTAGTGAACTGGAATCTTCAAAAACCGAATTACAAATTCAACAAAAACACATTGAAAATATTCGAGAATTACTAGATTCACTAAACTCTTTGCAAAAGAAAAACATCAAGATTAATTCTTATAAAACGCACAAGCTCGTAAAAATACAATCGGATTATAAAAATTTGAATGGATCTATTTCAGAGGTCGAAGTAGAGGGAAACAACCTAGTAGATTTAAAAGCACAATTAGATGAGTGTGATGAAAGAATTGGTGGAATCAACAAGACCACTTTGAAAGAATTGGAATTAGACACTTACATCAGTGCATTTGATGAGTATGAAAACGCAAATGAGAAGGTTGTTTTACAAAAAGATGAAGTTGTAAGCTTAGAAGCTACCCTAACGGAAATAGAAGAAGAGTTAATCCTGACAAAATCAAGTGTTGCATATTATAAAAAAACTAAATTAAAAGAAAGCGATAAAAATAAAATACTTACAATTTCAGAAAAGACAAATGAATTTGATTTACAGCCTCTAGTAGATGAAATAGCAGAACTAAAAAACGATATAAAAAATAAAAAACAAGAAATTAAAGAATCTATAGATGATTGTGGCCTCTCTCCTCAGGCTATAGCTCAAATAAAAAAAGAAAAAATAACCGCAAAAGACAAAACGTTGTTGAAAAAACTCAATCAAGAAACTCTAAATACCATACAAAACGCTGATGAGACAAAGAAAAAGATAAAAAAATTAAATGATGATAAAGCCAACACCCAGTCAATTGATTATAAAGGAGATGATATATTCTCAATTACAGAATCTATAGAGAGTATTTTAAAAGAAAATCAAAAGACATTTAAAACACTTCATAAATCTTATGAAGATATAGAAAAATTAGAAGGGCTATTAAGTAGCATTATTGAAAATGAGACATTGATAATGTCTAAAGTATCTTTAATTCATGACGATTATGAGAATCTAGTAGAAAATTTGACAACAAGATTACAAGTCCAGTCTATAGAAGAAGAAATCAAAGATTTAAAACTCAAAGAAAAGAAACATAACTCTGGTTTAAAGGATCTTTTAAAGAAAAATGAGACAATCTTAAAAAAATATAAATTGAGTGAAGCAAACCTTAAAGACTCGAATTTCTCTTATTATCTTGATGAGTTAGATGAATTAAAGGATTTAGAAGAGGAATTAGATACCTTAAATGATTCAAAGAGTGAGTTAGAAAACGAATTAAACAAAAAGAAAAAAGGTTTCTCAGAAATTAAAAAAGCATCTGATGAATTAATACAAAAATTTAAAGTTTCAAAATCTTTTATGGAAAGTGAAGATTTAGATGGGCAATTAGATCTCTTAGTTGATTTAAATAAATATACTTTAGCGTTAAAGGAACAAAATCTAGAACTAAAACGTCTCTCTACAGATCTGAACACCAAAAAGAAAAGTCTAAAAAAACTACTAGAACCAATTAGTAAAGATATAGAAATAGAAGAACTAGAAAAAACTTCTCTTGAAAGCTATATAGAAGATTTCAATAATTCAATTTCTAAGTTAGAGGAAGACTTTGAGAGCAAACAATTACTTGAAGAAGGAATTAAAGAAGCTGAAAAATTCATAACAGACTCTGAAAAGATGAATAAGAACATTCTCAGCACATATGATGCAGAATCTCTTGATGAAATAGAAAGTGTGATTTTAGTACTAGGGCAACTTGAAACCTTATTTGATGATAATGAGCTAAACTTTTTTAAGAAATCTGAAAAAGAACAGTTTGCGAAAAAGATATTATCAAGTGAATTTACCATGGACACTCTTTTAGTCAATTCTGTTGAAATAGATGACGAACTAAAAGAAGTAATATCAAAACGAGAAGATAAAAAACTAGAACTCAGCAGTTTAGAAAGTGCATTATTTACTGAGCCAGATTACAAAAAGGAAGATTTACTTTCTGAAAAGTATAAGATTTTGAGGGAGTGGCAAGAAGCAAGAAAACAATATCTTTCAACGGTACTGGCACTTTATTTAGTCGATGAGCAACTTAAGGATACAGCTAATGTGACACTTAATTTAAAAAAGAGAATTAACTCAATTATTAAAATGCTTAACCCTAACTTAATGAGTATAAAGTTTAGCGAAGATGAAGATTTTTTAAGTGTTAATTACAAAATATCTGAAGAAAACACAAGAGAAAAAGAGCTTCATTTACACAGTGATGGAGAGCAAGCATCAATAGCTTTAGCAATCAGAATGGCAGTTCAACTTGAAACATTTAAAAAATCTGACTTTAGATTTCCTCTTGTTTATGACGATATTTCCGATCATCTAGATAGAAACTCACAGAAAAATTTTATTAATGTTTTAGAAGAACTTGCAAAAGAGACTCAGGTAATTATTTTGACGCATGATGAGGTATTCGCTGATTTAATTACCAAGACCTCTAAAGAAGCTAACCTAATTAATTTAAATGCCTTATAGCGTAACTGATTTAATTAGATTTTATAATTCTCCATTTAGCTATTGGTGTTATAAAACAAATAAGTTGGTTGAAGAAAAAAAAATTAATGAAAAATATAAAATTTCAATTAATCAAACAAATTTAATCTCTCCTCAACTATTAAAAAAGGCTGAAGAGCATGAAATTATATTAAAAGATAGATTTAGGATAACTGAAAAATTAAATCTAGTAGATATGTCTAACAAACAATCTACCAATGAAACGCTCGTAAGTGTAATAAGTAAAAAACCAGATGTAATTTTTCAACCATATATTGAAACTGATGACTTAGTTGGTAGATTAGATTTTATTAGAGTTCTTGAAAATACCTTAGAAATAATTGATGCTAAGCTCTCATTTTCAGTTAAAGAAAATCATTTGATTCAACTATGTGCTTATAAAGAAATATTAGAAAATGTAACAGGAATAGAAACAAATAAAGCCTCTCTGTTCCTTGGCGATTTAGAACTACACAGTATAGATCTAGAAGACATATTCAGTACATATATTGAAATAAAAAATAAGTTTATAAAATTTAATAATGAGTATGACGAAAATACAGCACCCTTTCCAAAAAAAGGTGAAGATCTAAAAGAGTTTGATGTTGAAGCAAAAAAAATCTGGAAAGAGGAAGGGTCTCTAGAACAAATTTACAGAATTCAAGAAAAACAAATCGAAAAATTAAAAGATAACGGAATTTACAGTATTTCAGAGCTAAAAAATACAAAGTTAGAAAAAATTGAAGGAATAGGTAACGATACTTTTAATAAGTATAAAAAATTTGCCAATCTTTTAGCTAAATCATCAGATGACGAAATTAATTATGAAATAAAAGATAAATCATTATATGGTTTGCTCCCTCAAAATAAAGGAGATTTATACATAGATTTCGAAGGATATCCATTTCTCGACTTAAAAAGAAATTTTGAATATTTATATGGGATTTGGTTTTTAAATGAAAAGGAAAATTTTAAGTACTTTTGGTCTGATAATGAAGACGAAGAAGAGGAATCGTTTGTAGATTTTATAAACTATCTCTTAAACCACTTAAAATCTTATCCTGGAGCTAAGTTTTATCACTATTTTAGTTATGAAATAACATCCTTAAAGAAATCTTCAGAACATTTTAATAAATACGAATCAGAGGTTAGAGAACTGATAGAATCTAATCATTTTGTTGATTTGTTTAAAATTGTCAATTCATCATTACTGATAGGAGCAAGTTCTTATTCTCTTAAAACAGTTGAAAAATTAGCTGGTATTAAAAGAACTGAAGACTTACAGTCAGGGATGGAATCAATTAAATCTTTTGAGGAATATTATTTTAATGAGGAGTATGATTTAAAAGATTCGATAATCGATTACAACAAAGCTGACTGTAGGAATCTTTATCTATTGCATGAATGGTTAGTAACCTTACTTTAAATTATTTTTTCCAATTTATTGCTTGTTTTACTTTTTTATCACCTATTACATATAATTTTGTTTTCGCTCTTGAGAAACCTACATATGTAAGACTAAGGGGTTGAAGTATATATTCTGCTTCTAAAGCTTCCCAGTTTGGTATTAGCATAATTATAATATCGTTTTCCAATCCTTTATATTTATACACAGATGAAACATTGATTTTTTTGGATTCTATTGAGGAGGTGTCATCATACTGATAACTATTTACTTTATCAATATCACGAGAATGAGGCACTAATACGGATATCTGCCTAGGAGAAAACTGATCTATATCTAGTAATTGCTTTAATAGAGAGACCAGATTATTTAATGATGTATCCCATAGTGTGTCTTTACTTCTTATAAACTCAGCATCTTCTCCTGTTACCCCTTTTAGGCCATATTCTGTTTTAAATATATTTTGCACTTTTTTAGAAATATTTTCTGTACATCTCAAAATATAACTTAAAGGTAAGTTCGAATGGGGAACTTCAAAAATAGGAGGTGACCAATCTGGATGAGTAAGTGCTTGATTGGTATCAAAAAATAAATACCAGGTTCTTTCCGGGTCTTCTGCCAAAAGCAATTTGAAAAAGTCCCAATATTTTTCTGAAAAATCTTGAGCTTCATCAATTATTAAGCAATCGAAATCAAACTTTTTAATTGCTTCACTCAATTTTTCTTCTAATATTTTTGCAATATAGGTAGATGATATATGTGGTGGAAGTTTTTCTAGTTTGACATTGTTGTCCTGATAATTAACCTTGTCTTCCCAACTTACCCCAAGTGTTTGGAAATATTTCCACATAGATAGCACTTTAATATTCTCAAAATTTCTAAACTTATGTTCTATTTCTTCAGCTAAGGCTCTGTTAAAACACATGAATAATACTCTTTTTTTATCGTCGGCCATTTCTTTAGCTATAGCTTTTGCTAGTACAGTTTTTCCACTTCCAGGTGGGCCACTTATTAAATGCCGTTTGTATCTTTTATCGGTCATTATTTTATAATGTTCAATTTGTTCTTGGGTAGCTATTTCAAGTTCAAAGTTAGTTCTTTCAGAAACAGATTTTAATTTAAAACTTTTTTGATAAGGTTTAAATATTGTGATTGATGTATCAACAAATGGTTTTCCAAGAAAAGATTTCAGCCAGTTATCTTTATCAAACTTTATATGTTTATTAGATTTTATATATTTTCTTTGTTTATTTATTAAATTCTCTTCTAGTTCGTTTATTGGTAAAAAAATATCGTCTACAAAGTATGAATTAATTTTAGATACTTCTGCTATGGGTAAATCTTTTCGTTTAAGATCAGTCCAAAATATAAGAGAGACAATAGGTAGATACCTATTCCCGAGATCAACACCTTTAATGGTTCTATTATGATACATAAAGGTCTTTATGATTTTTGATTCTTTTTCTCCTAAAGATTGAACTGGCGATTTTACTTTTTCCTTGTTTGGGCCCTTTTTTAAATACCAATTTCCTGCCTCATCTGTTTGGTATCCTTTTCCTTTTATTTCTATTTGTAGAAATCCATATTTTGGATGTACGAGTAGAAAATCAATTTCAGTGTTTGTAATTTTTTCAGTTTCAGGATCATGTACATTTACAGAATGAAAAATAGTCCATTCTGCTGAAAATTTCTTTAATATATCTGCTACTTTTTTTTCTGAAGTATTAGATTCTGGATACTCTCCTTCAAAAAAATTTGCTGTTTTCATATGTAAATTCATTTTAATTTATCAAAACAAGACTTGATATTAATTTTTCAATCAATTATTTTTCACAAAAATTGTTATTATTTCACTTATGAGTAACTTTATTACAACAAATGAAAAAACTTACCATAAATTCAGAGACTGCAAGTGGATAGATGAAATGCATGAAGATAAAATTATTTATCAGGAATATACTGACATAACAGCTCAACAACCATGTAGGGGTTGTACAAAAAGAGAAGACCTAGTTTCTAATGGATTTGATCCTGATTTAGCCAAAAAAATAGTTACAGAGTAACTCTGCCAATGTTCTTGCTTGCTAGTTCACCATCAAAAGAATATTCACTTGCATCATTTTCAATAAACGAAATCAAGTGATGAACTGGTAGCAAACTAGGATACTTTATATCAAGATAGAAGCTATATAAGTCATTTAGAGTAGATAAACTTTTCTCATATAGTTGAGAGGTTATTTTATCACCAAAAAAAAGACTCCTTAATATTTCTGGGAAATTTATTGGATTTACAAACAATCCATTACTTTCTCCATCTTTTACTAATTTAAAACCAACAAGTAGTTCATTACAATATAAACCTAATAAATCAGCATTGGCATTATCTGATGAACTTTCTTTGCTAAAGATGTCTTCAAATTCAGTTAAGTTAAAGTGTAAAACATCTATAGAACCGGAACTGGGATCAATACCCTCTATATCTAAACCAATTTTCTCCATAATATCTAAAATTTCTTGTCTAAATACATTTCCCCATGGGTTTAATGGTTCACCAGCTTCTTGCGTCCAAAGCTGAGTTAGTACTTTCATTTCGTATGAGTTTTTTTGTTCATTTATTTCATCAATAGTTTTTTCAATTTTCTTTGAGTCATTATCATCAACAAAATTCTTAATTGCATCAGCTATTAAGTCTGGAAACTGGCCAATTGCAAAAGACATATCTCTTTGACGATCAATGAGTCTTTTATACATACTACTTTCAACACTGAATGGATACCATATATTATCAATAAGAACCTCTTCTTCTTTTTGTCCAAGTCTTGCAATTCTTCCTATTCTTTGTTCAAGATCACTTGGTACCCATGGAACATCAACATTGATCATGTAAGATGCAGCTTGTAGGTTCAAACCCTCGCTTGCTGCAGAACTACAGAATACAACTTTTATTCGTCCAGCTTTAAGTGCTCGAGTAATATCTGTTTTTGAAGCTTTTCTGTGTTGAGATTCACCAGAGTACTTAATTCTTCTAAAGTCTCCACGATAACTCGCAAATCCTGGTGTGTTATCTAGGTTTTTATCACAATACTCAATTACTGCTCTTTCAACTTCATTTAAGGTATCCGTATATTTAGAAAAGATCAATAAAGGATTCTTAGGATTATTTTTAATATGTTCTGAAAATAATCGGACAGTTTCATTAATTTTAGGATCTGGATCTATTCCTTCTGGGGTCTCTTTTATAATATTTTCGGCAAGTTCAATATAGACCTCTAAAGCTCTTATTTCGGATTCACAATTTTTAATAACATTTTGCCAATCAACACTCACCAAGTCGCTCTTTTTAAGAACTTCAATCTCATCTTCTTCGTCTTCTGAACCTATAGAGTTTTCAAAGAACTCTTTTTCAACTTTGTTTTCTTTAAAGTCTTTCAATGATTCAAGAAGATGGTCTCTTCTATTTGTTATACTTTTTTTTGCTGACCAAAAGCTTGATGCAAACCTTTCTTGTAAAGAATGTCTTCTTAATCCAAGTGGTAATTGTTTATCAGGTGTTATTGCCAATTCAGTAATTTGATAAAATCTATCAACATATTCTAAAATACCAAAAAAGAAATCATTTAATTCATTTGATATATCAATAGGTAATATCGGTGAAGGTCTTAAAACTCTTTTTGGTATTTTGTATATATCTGAAAATTTATTTAGATTTTCTTGAACGTTTCTAGAAGTTAAGATTCTTGTAGGGTGATATATTGTGTGAAATTCAATTAAAGCCTTGCTATTTTCAAAAAGCCATTCATTACTTAAATCTTCTTTTTTTAAATTTTCAATAAGCCTATATGCCTCTGGAGAGTTATGAAAGAAAAGAGGTAATGACTTATTAATTACATTAGTTACTAGCTCTTTCACCAATGAGAGATCATCCAAATTGAATTTATTGTTTCTGTTTGTATAAAAATCATTAATTATTGATAAAGATCTTGCGTATTCTTTTTCAGTAATTAACTCTTCTATTCCGAGAAGCTCTAGTAAGAAAAAATACTCATCTATATTTTTTCTCATTGGAGTAGCTGTAGCGAAAGCAATATGTTTAACTTTGTCAGAGATTTCCTCCACTACTTTTCTAAAGTTAGTTTTTTTAGGTGAACCATCATAAGCTCTGTGCTTCCTAGCATGATGAGCCTCGTCAATAACTAAAAAGTCTGGTAAAACATTGTTATCTAAAAAAATATGTTGTTCATCGGAGCGAGCTGCCATTGATTTTGACATTATTGCAAGTGGAGGAAAGTTGTTACTATATCTCAGAGGTGAAGTTTCTTTAATTGGTGGAAACTCTTCCTCTTTGTACACCCATGTCTTATTTTTTCTTTCATACCTTGCGAAATCTAAATCAAAATGGAGTTTCATTTCATCCTGCCATTGTTCAGTTAACGATGGTGGAGCAAGCACTAAAACATTCTCAATTAGTCTATTTTTTATCAAATATGCAATAAGTGTTCCTAATTCAAGAGTTTTACCCAATCCAACTTCGTCAGAAAAAAGTATCCTAATTGGCCACATTTTGAGTGCTTTTTGTACTGCGTTAATTTGATGTGGGTATAGAGCTGAATCACCTAGGTTAAATTCATGAAAAATTGGAGATTTCTGTAAATCTTTTTTAAAATTTAGTAAGTCATCATTGTTAACTGTCTCAAGTTGGTTATCTCTGTAGCTGAGTATTTCTTTCTTAGAGGGGTTTCCAAGTGCTTCTAGAAGCTCCTCTGCATATTCATCATTTAGTTCTTTAACTTCAGTATTTTCATCTTCATTATTCCAAATAGCCCAAAATATTTCTTCATGAGTTTTTTCAGACGGATCAGATGATTCAAAATATTCGACTCCAAAATCCCAACTAGTAAATATATCGTGAAGTTCATAATTTTTTTCAAACCCAGCTTGTGTCATGTTTCCAGAACCTGTTGCTACTATCTTGTTATTATCCATGTCTTCTAAGACATACATTTTTGGATGCCACAATTCTCCATTTTTGTAATTTGCTACTTTAAGTTGGAGTTTTTTATCTAAAATTAGGTAAGCAATTGTAGCTATAGTAAATCTAGATTCGTCATTTCTTAAAAGTTCAGCATCTTCTTTTAATTTTTTTTGAAAAAGCTCGATTTCTTCTTTTTGCAATTGTTCTGTTGCTCCTAAAAGCGTTCTCTCGTCATCAATTTGGTCTCCTAAAACTATTTGAATTATCCCATCATTGCTTAAGAAATAATCTAGATTCTTCCCAATAGCTTCTAAAGATCCAATGCTGTAGTACGCAGTTAATGCTTTAAATGATTTCGTGCCAGCTTTAAGTGCTGGTTTAATAATGGTGTTTAATAATTTACCACTACCCTTAAGGGTTTTTCGAATACGAAGTTCTTTATATGACAATCTATTTTATTCTCTTCCAAGTCTCAATAATTGCAACATGATGATTCATTGGTTCCCCGTGAACATTTTTAGGAGCAATGTTTTTCAGCTGAATCTGAACATCAACAAAATCTCTCAACCATCCCCATTCCTCCATACTTTTTTTTCTAGCTGATTTAAATTTTTCAATTTTCTTAATATCTTTTGCTTTTATTCCCCAACCTTCTGCTTCAATTGAAATATCTCCCCAGATACTTTTATCAATATGAGAAATTTTTTTAATCCACGGATTAGTATTTTCATTCTTTTCAATTTCACTTAAACCATTAAATAAATCATTCGCCATTTTTACCAGTCGAGCAATATTGCTTCTCATTCTTCCTGCATTTGTAAGAAATAACCCTCTTTTATCTTCAGGTATTTTCAATATTTCATAAAGTAATGCTGTATTTCGATGCTTTTCTAATACTGGAAGCAATTCTTCTTCTTCTGTCGAACTTAAAAACTTTAAAGAAGAAAGTTTTGCAACAGTAGTATTCAATTCATCAGCTAAATCCACAATAGAAATATCTTCAGGCCAATGATTAAAAAGATCATTTAATATATCTAGTAAGTTGTCTATATAATCTGATGATTCAATATTTTCAGATTTTTCTAAATCTATTAAGCCATTCCAAGCTTTTTTAAATTTTTGATTCATTTTTTGTAAACATTCTCTATCCATGCTTTCGCGTATGCAAATGCACGAGCATTTTGGATATTTTCCTTTAATAAAAATTGATGTATTACGTGCTCTTTAACTAAATTTAAAGACAATTTTTCCCACTTACCTACTCCGGCATCACTTGTCATCTTATTTAACATATCTGACATTTCTTTATTTATTTCATCAGCATCATCATCAATAAAAATCTCTATTTGTTCTCCGGTTTTTTTCCAATCGTAACTGCTTCCATCAGTTTTGCCCTTGAGAACCAAAATTTGATATACGATTCCATCATATTCAAAAGAACTCTCATCTAATGGTTTAAATGGTTCGCTTGCTTCAATATCAGTTGGAGCGCTATCGTCTCCATTTCCACCTTCACCACCTGTGTCTGTGTCATCTGTGTCTGTGTCATCTATGTCTGGATTTTTAGGTTTCTCTTTTAAATATTTTTCTAACTCTTTTGGAAATTTTGAACTGACTTCTATTAATGGATGTTCGTTGAAATATTTATGCCACTTTAATGCAAGGAATCTCTCCCTTTCAAGTTCATCTTGAGCCATTCCTAGCGTTGAGTACCCACTTGAGGTAGTAACTAATTTAGCTGCACCTTTCATCACTGGTTCCAATGCTTTGTGAAATTCTCTGTAGAACCTAGTAGTTCTATCTAAATCATCTTTTCTTTGGTTCGGTGTTAAATAATTTGTACTTAGATATCCCTCTATAACAGCTGATTCGTTACTCCACCATTTACCAATTTCTTGGTCTCTATATACAACCATTTGAAGTTTTCTATATAATGACAATCCAC
>MDTC01079161.1_pt1 | contig 11046 bp, 7 predicted proteins | sample 811181 | NCBI WGS metagenome assembly MDTC01 (sample SAMN05326644, study PRJNA326480) | marine metagenome | isolation source: seawater | place: Pacific Ocean: North | collected 2011 | reverse complement strand
TCTTTTCGACTTCTCTTTTCTTCTTCGGGTCGACCCTTTCCCACTTTATTTACACATCGTCGTCGTTTACGTCGTCGTCGTCGAAAACAACAACAACAACAACAACAACAAACTTCGCCGCCGCTGCTGCTTGGTGGTGGTGGTGTTTTTGTGCGTCTCTCAAAAGATTTGATTAGAGAGAGGGAGTCATTTTATCGAAAGGAAAAGAGATACGAATTCGCATCGAATGAAATCGTCGTTTACGTCGTCGTCGTCATCGGTCGCCAGCGCGGCAAAGAAGCCGTCGTCGTCGTTTACGTCGTCGTCCTCGAGGAGGAGGAGGAGGAGGACGACGACACAAAAAAGGCCCCGGCAAAAGAAAGGAGGCCACGGGGGGGACTTTTTGCCCCGTTGCGGAAAAAAGGACGACGACGACACCAGAAGGAGGCGGGATGAAGCAAAAAATGGTCTTCAAAAGCGAGAAGAAGAAGAGACTTTGATGATGACTTTTGGGACGACGACAATGAGGCGAAGAGACTGGATGGCGAGCGGAACGGCGAAAGCGGTTTCGGCGTGGATGTTTATGGAAAACGCGTTCACAAACGACGGGAAGCTCGCGTTCGCGAGCGAAGAAGGAGGCGTAGTAAATAGAACAACAACAAGAACAACGGCACTGACTGCACGCGAACTTCAAGATCAGTATTGGGCGAAACTCGCGTCGAGAGAATCCGCGTATTACACGTATTGGTGGGCGTTGCCGTTGGCGCCGTACAAAACGAAAACGACGTTCATAACGAACCCGACGTTTAACGAAGAGCAAGTGATCGTCGACGCCGAAGGAAATCGAACAATCTTGAAAGAAAACGTCCTTTCAGATAAAGTGTGGACTTTTGATCAGTTGCAAGGATTGTTGGACGTGTACGTGAACGTGCGAATGACGGTGGTAAAATTGAAAGACGGCGGGTTGTGGGTGCACAATCCAGTCGCGCCGACGATGGAAGTAATCGACGCCGTGAAAAAATTGGAAGGGCAACACGGGAAAGTAAAACACATCGTCGTAGGGAGCGTAGCGATCGAGCATAAGATTTATAGCGGACCGTTCGCGCAATATTTCCCAGACGCGGACGTGTGGTTGCCGAAAGACGATTGGACGTTTCCGGTAAACGTGAAACTCGCGGATTTCGTTCCCATCTTTCCGAATAAACCGAAATTTTTACCGTTAAGCTCGAACGAACGAAGCGAAGAGACGAACGATTTCGTCTCATGGAGAGACGAAATCGAACACGAAACCTTAAAAGTCGGCGGTTCTTCCTTGAGAAACTTTAAAGACCCGTGGTTCGTGGATACCGCGTTTTACGTCAAAGAAACGAAATCGTTGGTGTTAACCGACGTCCTCGAAAAAGTCTCCAACACACCCGTACCGGTGGCGACGATTGACCCGGAACCGTTATACGTCCGCGCAATGGAGAAGCAAGGCGAATCGAAACCTATGACTTCGGAAACTAGATCCGAAGGGTGGGGTAAAACTGTTTTGTTTGGTTTGTTGTTCAATCCGGACTCGGTGGACGTGAAAATTTCCTTACCGAACGCCGCGGATGATTTATTAGACGCGTTTACGTGGGACGCGCGCTGGAAACTGGCGTTTGAAAACCTCACCAACCGTAAACACGGGTTCGTCCCACCCGTCCTAGCCTTACTCGCCTTCCCGAGACGTAAAAAAGAAGTCCGGGAATGGACCAAAAAAGTCTGCGAGGACAACAAATGGGAGTTCACGCACGTCATCCCCGCGCATTTAGATGGCCCGTTCGAGTGTTCCCCGACTGAGTTTCAATCCGCCATCGAATACTCCTTAGTCACTTCCCCCGAAGAAAACTTTGGCAAAGACGCGTTTACGCTCATGGAAATCTCTCGATTGAGCGAAGAGATAGGTTCTTTGGAAAAGCCGATGGATTGATGATACGCGCGTCGATCGATCTTCTTCTTTCGAGGGAGAGAGCAAAGGCGAGAACCGAGGAGAAGAAATATGATCATCCCTAATCGTGAACAATTTATTACACACACGCACAAAGACCGCACAACCACCACGCAAATTGGCCCAGCCTTTACTCGGAAAACAACGAGCTTTGTTCGTCGTCATCGTCCGCGTCGTGCCGGCGGCGAAGCGGTTCCTTTCCTCCTTTTGCAGAAAAAATCTTCTTGATTTTTAGTGGATAACATCCACATAATTTTATTTAAACAAAAGCGCCCCTCCTCAAACGGACGACTTTGGTCCCACAAAAGTGTCTCACTCAAAAAAGGAAGATGAGTCTCGCGTCGGTGTCGTTCTCGAGCTCCGCGCGGGTGTCGTCGAGATTTTCTTCTTCTTCTTCGTCGTCGTCGTCGAGGCAGACGCGCGCGGGGGTCCAATCCGTTCGATATGTTTGCCACCAAAATTCCAATCGGAGGAGGCAAAATGCGACTCGCAAAATGATCGTCGGGCGCGCGGCTTCGTCCTCCGCGACGATGCAAAAGAACCCGGAGGGATTCGAGCAGATGGATCTGTTCTCTCCGTCAAAAATCAACCTGTTCCTTCGAATTGTCAGACGACGCGAGGACGGATACCACGATTTAGCGTCCTTATTTCATGTCATCGATTTAGGCGACGAGATGTCGTTTGCGAAAAGCAGTTCGGAGACGAAAGATACTTTAGTGTGCGAAGATACGTCGATTCCGTTGGACGATTCGAATTTAGTGATCAAAGCGCTGAATTTGTTCCGGCAGAAAACTGGAATCAAGCAGTATTTTTGGGTGGAGTTGAAGAAGACGGTGCCATCGGGTGCGGGCTTGGGAGGCGGGTCTGGCAATGCCGCGACGGCGTTATACGCCGCGAACAAGTTGTGCGGCGACGTCGCGACCGAGGAAGAGTTGCTGGAGTGGTCCGGGGATATCGGGAGCGACATCTCGGTTTTTTTTAGCACAGGGGCGGCATATTGCACTGGAAGAGGCGAGATTGTGGAAGATGTGGAACCTCCATTACCATTGACGACGAAAATGTGTTTGGTGAAGCCGTCGATTGGGTTGAGCACGCCGACGATTTTCAAGGCGTTGGATTTAAACAAGAGATCGACGGCAGATCCATTGGATTTGTTGAAGTCGTTGAATACAGACGGGTGCACGTACGATAACGCGATTAATGATTTAGAGAGGCCGGCATTTTCCAAGTTGCCCGAGTTGGGTGAGTTGAAGGATAAGTTAATCGACGCGACGAAAGATGAAGGCGCGATCGTGTTCATGTCGGGAAGTGGATCTACGATTGTCTTGTTAGGAACGGATACGGTGCCAAAGTTTGCGATGGATGATGAGGATTTATTTAAATCTAAAGCGAGATTGATTTCGAGAAAGAAAGGGGAGTGGTTCGTGCCGAGTAAAGTATAACTAATAATAATGGCTACCTGGGTATATATATTTGTATTATTATAGCACAACGTCGTACCATCTATTTCAACGTAAACATACAAGCGCGCTGCATGAACAAAACACATAGAGACTACCGACACGGAAATATTCATCATCGCATCAAATAAAGTTCAATCCGAGCTGTTTCCCTACGCTCGGTGGTGGCGCGTCCAGCTCGAACGGCCGAAAACTCTTTCCCATCCCCACTAAATATTGCTCTTTACTCTCCTCGAACTCCTCCGATGGCGATTGCATCCTCAACTCGTACAACCTCCCGTTCTCCGTCCCTAACCTCGAATAAAACGTCCGATCCCACTCTAACGTTTGCGGCCTATCTTCCGGCGTCAATCCATACTGATTCTTCGCCGCGTACGATTTAATCCTCAGCGTGATGTCGTAAAACACGTTCCCGTCTTTATCCACATCTTCTTTCGCGTCGAGGACTTCGCTCTCTCTTACGATACCCAATCGCGTGCTCGTGAGTTCAATCAGCGTCTGTTTCAATATCTTCCGCGCGGTTTCTTCCGGCGTGCCTACATCTCGCACGCTCGTATACACGTTCGACGACGGCGAGGAGATGGCCACGAAGCAGTTTTCTTCCACGTTCCCTGGATTGCGGTAAAAAATATCGTTCCCTGACCCCTTCACTTCCACCCAGGCGGACGGGCGCAAAAACTCGTAGCCGTCGATGGTATCGACGTACAGATCGAATCCAGGTGGAGGTTTGGTGAATGCCCACGCGGCGTCATCGCTCCTCTTCGCGAAGAGCACATAAGGGAGGATCGAGTGTAAAGCGGCGAAGGAACTCGCCGCCATCACGCACATCTTCCGTCTGCTTTTCTTTTCGCTCGTCGTTCTCGTTCTCGTCGTCTCATCATCGTTAATATCATCATCATCATCATCATCTCCGATGCTTCTTCTTTGCGCGAATCGAATCGAAGATGCCGCTCGACAAAGCCGCACACTTCGTTTCGGCCCCTCTTCGAGACGTTCGCGGCGGCGACGGCACGGGCCAACCTCCGAGGCGCGACACGGCACGGGGGACGACGTGTGGAGCGGGGCAAACATGCTCTCTCTCTTTCGATAAAAATAGGGAGAAAAAGTGGCGCAAAAGGGGAGGATTTTCCCTTATAAAAAATGCCCAAATCATCATCATTCTCGACGTCTCTTAGTAGAGCATGACGGACGGAGAAGGGTCTCGACGGCGCGTCTCGCGTCTCTTCGTGTGGGGCTGCGGCGAAGACTACCAGCTCGGCCTCGCTCGAGCGACAAGGGAGCTCGATTTTGCCGTCCATCAACCGACGGAAATCCCGCGCGAGAATTTCTTCGATGACGACACCGGAGTAAACGACGTAAACGATGACGATTTTGGGACGAGAGAGATCGAAAGGGTCGTCGCCGGGTCGAGAAACTCGTGCGTCGTCACGAGCGCGAAGGAACTGTTCAGCTGGGGATGGAACTCGCACGAGACCTTAGGCGTGAGCGAAAGTTTGAAAACGAACCAAAAATGTGCTGCGACAACAACACCACGGGAGGAGGGGAGAGAAGAGAGTCGAGGGAATAATAATAATACGACGCCGACGCCGACGAAAGAGTGCGTGAAAACGCCGACGAAAGCGACGTATTTCACGCACGACACGACGGAAGAGTTAGAACAGATACTGATGAAAGACGAGTTCGTGGCATCGGAAATCGTCCGCGTGGCGCTCGGCGGGTGGCACGCGTTAGCCATCGACCAGTTTGGAAGAGTGCACGCGTGGGGAGGAAACGAATACGGACAGTGCGCCACAGAAAAGAAGAAGGTTGAGGAGGATAAGGAGAACACTCGAAACGCGGGCGAGAAAGAGGAACAAAAACAAGGCGGCGGCGGCGTGTGTATCGACGACAGAGGCTACGCGAACACGTCTATCTCGACGCCGATTACGGTTTCGTTGGATTGGAAGAGCCCGAAGACGTTGATCAAAGCGAAACGGGTGGCCTGCGGCGGGATGTCCTCGTTTGCGGTGACAGTCGAAGGTGACGTATACTCGTGGGGGTGTCCAGTCGGTGGCGTTGGACCGAATACCTACCATCCAAAGAAAGTGGAAAATTTAAGAGACTGTTGCGAAATTGCGGCTGGAAGTTTCCACGTTCTCGCTATGACCAAAGACGGAACGGTTTATTCGTGGGGACACGGTGAATACGGACAGTTAGGGCACCAGAAAACTGGGAACGAAGCGACGCCGAGAGCGATTGAAACTTTAAACAGAAAAGGGGTGGTAAAAATAAGAGCAGGTGGATGGCACTCGGCGTGCATTACCGCCGGCGGGCAATTGTTTACGTGGGGGCGAGGAGAGTATGCTCGACTAGGGATGGGCGACGACGACTGCGCGGATAAGATTACGCCCACCAAAGTAAAATTTCCGTCTCTGTCTTCTTCAATCTCCTCTTCTTCTCCACGTAACAACATTAATAGCACGAACGACAGTAATCGAGGCGGCGGCAGCGGCGACGAGGACGACGAGGACGACGAAGACAAATATAAAATCGTCGACGCCTCTTTAGGAGGTTCGCACACCATCGCGTTAACCTCCCAAGGCCAACTCCTCTCTTGGGGCCGCAACTCCTTAGGCCGTCTTGGCCGCTTCGTCAACGGCCCGCACTCTGGCGTTCCCGGGGAAGTCAAATTCCCGCCTCTCCCGAACGATAAAAAATGGATATGTACAAAACTTAGCTGCGGCGGAAGACACAACATGGCTCTGTGCGTCGAGACGAAAAGCAAAGAAGATCGAGAGAAGGTGTTGAGAGACGCGTTGCTGGAAAACATCGACAACAGTTTGTACAGTAGAGAGTAGTGATATGCACACGTACTAAAGCAGTGTAACGCGCGCGCGCAAATATTCATATATATATATTCCTTTTGGATAAAAACTGCTCTTCGACGTCACATTTTTTGGCCACTGACTTTTGTTCGTGCGCCTCTCACGCTTGACGAAGGAGACGCGCCTCGCACGCTTCGGCGAGTGCGTCGTCGTCGTCGTCTGTTGGTGAAAATGTCTTTGGGAGACTATTCCGAGTCCGTTCGTTCGATGGATTCGAAGAGCGTTCAACTGTCGTCGTCGTTAGGGGACGACAACAGTCATGCGGGATTTCCGCACAAATCCGAATCCGATGGCTTTTCTCGTCGTCAACATCATCCGGCGCCACGCACTTCTAAAATCGAGAACCGATCTTGCATGAGTCGATTGGCGAACGCGTCGAACGGCTTCTTCGCGCGAAAGTTTCGCGCGCTCGGCCTCGCGGTCGGCTCGAATCCGTTTCGAGTAATTCTTGTGTGCGTTTTGGTTGCGGCTGCGTTGGCCTCTGGAGTGACCCAATTGACGGTCGAGACGAGATCGGAAAAATTGTGGGTCCCGGGAAACACGCGGGCGCAAGACGATCGAGTTTTTGTAGACGAAAATTACGGCGGAGACGCGCGGTTTGGATCGGTGTTACTCAAACCGAAAACAGGCACGAATGCATTTACGAAGGACACGTTAGATGCGTTGTATCGTTTTCGAGAGAGGATTGAACGAGACGCGTTTGTTGAATACGATGGGAAGAACATCACGTGGGGCGGGGAGTATTGGGTCGTGGATGAAGACGTGGAAAGTGCAGACGCGGCGGGGGTGAAGTATTCGCAAACGGATAGGGAGGAGTGGCAGTGTTATCGGTACTCAAAGAGTTGCGCGATACGTTCTATTCTGGGGGTGTTTGATAACAATCGCACGAAATGGGGAACGCAAGCGCTCATTAATGCGAAGTTGACCACGGATGTCCTCGTGAACGAAGAGAACTGCGCCACTTCGAATGGGCTGAAACACAGCGATACAAACGCGTGCACGGAACAATCTGGCAAGATTGTCGGCCCAGAAATTTACTTGAACCAAACGAGCGGTCATCCGACTTTGACGAGCGAAGGGCATTACACCGCCACGTCGGTGACGTTGCAGTTTCTCATGAAGAATTTCGATGTTGTCAAAGATGGCGAGAAAGAAGATAAGAGAGGCGAAGCGTTCGAGGAGAAAATTTTGGAGATTATTCGCGAATTGGAGGAAGAGTTAAGCTCGACCGTATCTGTGGAATATGCTGTCACGCGATCGTTTGGGGATGAGTTTGGCTCCGCGATTAACAGCGACATCTTGAAATTACAAATCGCGTTCATTTTGATTTTAAGCTACGCGACGTTCATGTTGAGTAGGGGTGGAGAAGGTTGCGTCGGGTCTCGAGTGTTCATTTCTGGGATGGGAGTTGTGTCCATCGGGTTGGCCATCGGTTCCAGTTATGGCTTGTGCTCATACTTTGGTCTCTTCTTTTCGCCGTTGATGAATGTGTTGCCGTTTCTGTTATTGGGCATCGGAGTGGACGATATGTTCGTTTTGGTCAACGCGTACGATAACACGAACCCATATCTATCCGTCGCGGAAAGGTTAGGAAATGCTTTGTCAACGGCGGGTATGAGTATTACCGTCACCTCGTTCACGGATATTTTCGCTTTCTTAATCGGTTCGACGACGAGTCTACCGGCGTTGAGAAACTTTTGTTTCTACGCGGCGTTCGGTATTTTCTTCGATTATTTTTACCAGTTGACGTTTTTTGCGGCGTTTTTAGCCATCGATGAACGACGACGAATGCAAAGAAAAGGGGATTGCTTTTGCTGTCCAACCTGCGATGAAGGTGCGACGTGCTGTATTCCGTGCTGCACACCGGTGGCACCCGTTGTCGTCAATGGTGTGCAGCAGGAACACGTCGGGCGCGATCGCATGACGAAAAGAGCCATAGGATCTCTCGCGAAATTTCTCGCAAAGAACCCGGTGAAAGTGGTTGTGCTCGTTGTGTTTGCCGGAATTGCCGCCGGGGGCATTTCCGGCGTGGCGAAAATCAAAGTCGAAGCCGACGTGCTTGATTTCTTGCCTCCTGGTTACCTCAAAGATTGGGTCATCGCCTCGGACGACGAATTCTCTCGTGGCCAAGGCATCGAGGTGTATTCGATGCCTGAGTTTGATTACGCCGCCGATTATGCCTTGGGCACTAACTCTGTTTTGAAACAAGCCGCGGCTGCGTTCAAGGAGAATCCGTACGTCCAAGACGAATCCGTCGATCCTTGGACGGATGCGTTTGATAATTATATTGCGATGTGTGAAATCCCGGCAATGGGTATGCCCGTGAGTTGGAAAACAGAAAATTGTGTGAATGCTTCAGCCAACACGTACAACGACAAACTGTACAAGTTCATCACGCACCCATCCAGTCCAGGCGGGTATCGATACGTCTCCGATGTGAAATTCGACACCACCACCACCCCGCCGACGATTGTTGCTACGCGAATGCGCGGCACGCAAGTGGAAGGCGAAAACACTGCTGCAACCATTGAAGCTATGGATTCTATCCGCTCGACCATCGACTCCATCTTCGGCAACGAACATGGTTATATTTTTGCGTACAACGAAGACTTCTTGAACGTGGAACAATACAAATCCATAGATAAAGAAGCTATTCGAAACGTTTCGTTAACCTTACTCGTCTGTTTCATCGTCATCGCGTTGCTTATCGTCGACCCTCTCACGGTGTCGTGCGTCTTCATCAACCTCCTCTTGATCGTCATCAACATTCTCGGATACATGCAAGTATGGGGATTAAACATCGACAGCGTCACTGTTATCATGCTCGTCATCGCACTCGGTTTAGCCGTCGATTACAGTGCTCACATCGGGAGAAATTTTTTGGAGAAACACGGCCATCCAAACGACCGCATGCGATTGACTTTGCAAGACATGGGCGTTGCCGTCTTCCACGGCGCCATGAGTACCATGGTTGCCGTATTAGTCTTGGGTTCGTCGGACTCGTACGTCTTTATGACGTTCTTCAAGCAACTGTTCTTGTGCATCTCTTTAGGTTTAGCGCACGGATTAATTTTGTTGCCGGTCTGTCTTTCCTTGTGCAATCCGAACCCGTACGACGACTTGGGGGAGGACTTTTAATTTAAAATGTATATGGACACATAAGACCGAGATAGAGGGGGATAGAGAGAGCATGTACTCTTGTGACGCTTTCCGTCTCGTTCAAATATAAAAAAGAACGCACATCTACTCCCCACGGACTCCCGCGCCGAGCGAGACCTTTCTTTTCTTCATTAAAAAATTTCCCTGTTTTTTTGCGGTCTCGTGTCGTCACAAAAAAGCATGACGAAACATATCGTCTGTTGTTGCCTGGGCGACGCGGTTACGGATGTGATCGTTTCGGTTCGAAGCGACGCCGACGTGTTGCGACGATGTGCTACCGACGCGGTAGCGACGACGACGTCGTCGTCGTCGCTAGGCGGGTGCGAAGTCGTGCATTCGAGAGAAGATTTGGAGCGGATGATTCCATCGACGACGACGACGACGACGGACGACGATGCGGGAAACGTAGAGACAAAGTTTGGCGGCAGCGCGGCGAACGTGGCCAGAGGGATAGGAAATTTGATGCACCATTACGGGAACGACGAAAACACCACCGGGGAGAGAATCCGAGTGTATTTTTCTGGGACGATAGCGGACGACGTCGAAGGCAATCTGTTCTTGAAAGATCTTTCAAAAAATAAAGTTCGGGCGGAGAAGAGAGAAACGATTCGAGTTGTTGAAAATTCGAACGAAAGTTCGGCGAAATGCGTCAGTTTCGTGAATACAGAGACTGGTCAGAGGACGATGCGGACGTATTTAGGCGCGAGTAAGAAGAAACCGGAAGTGGAGAAGATTTTGGAGGTTTTTAGAGAGGGGAGAGATGATGAAACAGAGACGACGCCGATAACGACGAGATTGTTACACTGCGAAGGATACGCGTTGTACGGTCCAAAGTTTTTGGTAAGTTTGATTACGAAAGCGAAAGAGTTGGAAGAAATAGATGGACAAAAAGTGTTGGTGTCGATCGATCTGGCATCGTTTGAGGTCGTTCGGAACAGCCGAGAAACTTTGTTAAAATTATTGGTACAAAAGCCGGGCTTCGTGGACATCCTTTTTTGTAACGAGGATGAGGCGAAAGCGTTGGTTGAGGTTATTCCAGAGTTATTCGATGAACGTGAGCACGCGGTAAACGAAGAAGGAGAAGAATATAAAATTGAACCTATGGTTGCAAAAACCATCGCGAAGAAAATAAACGGCACGTGCATCGTCACGCAAGGCAAACGAGGGTGTAGCTGCTACTCTGTCTCCTCTTTAACAACACACGGGGACGAGGAAGAAGTGCACCACATCCCGGCGCCGGTACTGAAAACCGTCGTCGACACCACCGGCGCCGGTGATACGTTTACCGCTGGATTCTTATTCGCTTATTTACTCTCCGCAAACGGCGAGGACATCCAACGCGCCGCTCGTCTGGGATGCAAAGCCGCCTCGAAGATGTGCGGCGTGGTTGGTTGTGAACTCGCCTCGACGGAATGGGAAGAGATTATTATAAACGCGCGCGCAAAATAATATTTATGCATAGCACAACGCGAACGACTCGACAAGGTGAACGAAGGTCATCAGCGCCTCGCAGAGAGACGCGCGAGCGTAGAAAAAGAGGTGAGAGAGATTGAAAAGGGATCAACTTTGGGGAGTAGTAGTAGTAGTAGTAGTAGGAGTAATAGCACTTTTA
>MDTC01230208.1_pt1 | contig 11047 bp, 9 predicted proteins | sample 811181 | NCBI WGS metagenome assembly MDTC01 (sample SAMN05326644, study PRJNA326480) | marine metagenome | isolation source: seawater | place: Pacific Ocean: North | collected 2011 | reverse complement strand
CCCCACGTTGCGAGCGTTGCTCTGCATCCAGTTCGTTTTTTTGGAGTTGTTCGGCCCAAAAAGGCACCAAGGAGCAATGGGCCGATCCGGTAACAGGATCTTCTAGAATGGTGGCTTGTGGGGTAAAAAATCGCGATACAAAATCGCAACGATCTCCCTTTGCTGTCACCACTACTCCACCCGGATCCAGATTGATTTGATCGAGCTGTACTCGGTTAATTTGAAGATCCAAAATTTCTTGTTCGTTTTGATAAACCAGTACATAGTCTCGGGCTTTATAAACTGCTTGGGGAGCAATGCTTAGGGCCTTTTTAATGGCATCGGGAAGCGACGCAGTTACCGGCATTCTTGCAGGGAGTTCCATTTGGTAAGCGTTCCCTCTAGCCTTTACTCGAAGTAGCCCACTCTTGGTTTTAAAAAGATAGTGGGGTCGAGGATCTTTTAAAAGAGTCTTTAGACAGTGGGCGGTCGCTAGGGTAGCATGGCCACAAAGATCCATCTCGATGTCTGGGGTAAACCAACGCAGGTGAAAACTAGCCTCCTCTTCTACAAAAAAAGCGGTTTCTGGTACGGCATTTTCTTGGGCAATTTTAAGCAAAAGAGCATCGGGCAACCAGCGTTCTAAAGGAACTACACAGGCAGGGTTTCCTTTAAAAAGTGTATCGGTAAATGCATCGATTTGATAAAAGCGGAGTTCCATGAATTAATTGCTGGGAAGGTTTAAAAATTGAAGTACTGGTTCGATGCTTCGCTTGGGGTCCTCCTCCATGGGTACGTGCCCTAAATCATCGAGAACCACCAGGGTGCTGTTAGGCAGGTCTTTATGAAACTGCTGCGCCACCTCCAAAGGGATCAATCGATCCTCAGCACCCCATAAAATAAGCGTCGGTTGTTGGATCTCCGTCACTTTTTCCACAGAAAAAGGAGTTACTGGAGTATTGAGTTTATCTACAAAGGCCTGACGGTTGCCGGATCGAAGGGTGAGTTCAAAATAACGATCGATCACTTCCGGCGCTACTTTTTGAGGATCGGCATAAACATTTTTAACACTGGAGGCTGCTACAAAGCGAGGCGTAATAAAGGTAAAGAGTTGTTTTACTACCGGCAGTTGCGCTAACTGAAAAGCAATAGGAACACTACTAGAGCCCGTGGGATAGCCGGAGGCGTCGATTAAAACCAATCGGTCGACCCGATCGGGATAAGCACTCGTAAAATTCCAAGCAATTTTTCCTCCCAAAGAGTTTCCGGCCAAAACGCAGTGCTCAACTCCCATTTTTTGTAAAAACGCTGCAATAAATGCTACATAATGTTGGGTACTATAATTGCGATCCATAAAAGGCCCCGTAAGTCCATAGGCCGGTAAATCCATACGGAGTACCCGTCGATATTTCGACAATGAGTACGTCCAGTCATCAAAGGTGTGTAAACTAGCTCCGGTTCCATGAATCAATACAATAGGAATGGAATCAGTCTTGGGCCCTTCATCGCGATAATGCACCTCCATCCCCTCCAAAGCCATAAATTGTGACTCGGTACTGGCATAGGTTTCTTTGAGGGTTTCCAAGGGTAGATCTTGGTAGCCAAAAAGGATCACAATCCCTCCTACGAGTAGTCCAAGAACCACAAAAATTAGAAGTACCATTTTTTTTAAAAACTTCATTTAAAAACTTGAAATTTAATTTGTTTTAATTAATTTAATAACTTGATTTTCAATATTTAAGTAGTATATACCTAAAGCATAAGTTGATAAGTCAATATAGGGCTGAGAACTGCTTAATTGTCCGCTTTTTAAGCGCTGGCCGTAGGGCGAATAAAGTTCAAAATTTAATTCTTGAAAAATCTCAAAATACACCCGATCTTGAGTTGGGTTGGGATAGTAATTAAGTGCAAGTTCTGGGCTGTTATTAGCCAACAATTCGCAAATAAAATCTTGCTCTACCTTCGAGGCCGCCGGTGGATCTACCAATAAATTATCGGTTAACAAAGGACAATAACAATCGTTTTGCTCTACATATAATTTTAACCAAGATAAGGCAATTTTACCAACCGAGTAGTCGCCTCCAGTTGGAGAATTGGCAACTGAATGGTCTCCGTTTTCAACTTCAAATAATAATTTATTGGTGCTTGAAGGAGTCGCCTCGTAGTGTAAATCTGCATGTAAAAAAGGAGGGGCTACCGTATCGTCTTGCCCACTAAATATAAGTGCAGCACTGTCATGGTTAAAATTAGGGTTTGGAAGCCAAGGACACAAAGCTACCACTCCAGCGATGGTTGGATCCAACACGGCTGCTCTTTGAGCACCACCACCACCCATAGACCAACCACTAACCGCCAGTTGTTCTAGGTTTAAATCACCAAGTAATGGCGAGGCAGGTCGGATGTTTTCTTGCTTTATAGTTTCCAAGGCGTCGATGAGCGCATAGGCTCTAGCCTCTGGAAAATCTATCGGGGAATTGGTTCCTATAATAATGGTTACGATACCGTGTGAGGCGTAAAAAGGACCCCATTGCTCCACACTGGAGGGTGCTGCAGTGAAACCTGGGACAATAGCAATGCTTGCATAGGGAGGAATTCCGTTAGTGGGATAATAGATTGTAGCACCATTATAATCAGGCCCATTTCGAATACCATCATCCTCGTTGAGAGCTGCTACTGAATAAGGTCCCGGAATGCTAAGGCTTTCTATAGTCACGTCCTCGCATTGTCCATAAGCTGAATGGAACATCAGTGGCATTAAAAAAACAAATAAAGTGACTAGGTATTTTTTTTTCATAAAATAGCGGTATTATTAAGTTTTATTTGCAATTTGGTACAAGATACTGTTATTTTAAAATTTTTCATTTTATAAAATTAATTTTCACTCATCTCAACTCTTTTTAGAGCGGAAACCTGTCGTGTATTCGCCCTATCTTAAAACCAAGGGCCAACACATTTTTACTGGCTTCACTCTCCCTATCTAATAAAGGATTGGTATGGTTAAAATGTGTAAAAATCACCCTAGCACGCTGCTCTACAGAAAGATATTTTAAAGCTTCCATAGTCTCCAATACTGACGGGTGAGGAATTTGGGACATATCTCGGTTTCCCAATTCTTTAGCACTGTAAAAAGTAGCATCTAAAAAGGCGTAATCAACTTTTTTTAATTCTGTTTTAAGGTCCAACTCCCATCGATTCCATTTATCGATATCTGGAATAAATAAGGCTTTTTTATAGGGCCCTTCAATTAAGTAACCTACAGTCTCTGAATATTCATCACGATGTGGAACTAAAAAAGGAGTGACTTGTAGTGATGGTGATAAAGAAATTGCTTGGTTGGCAACTAAAGGTTGGATCGCTATGTTACGATTAGCTACCAACTGGCTCCAAGGACCATTATTGCTTAGAAAGGTACTCATTTTAGGCATGGCGAAAACCGATATTTCACTAGCATTAACAGCTTCTTTACCCAGATACATCAATCCAGTATAGTGCCCAATGTGTGCATGTGTTAAAAAAATACCATCTACGATACTAGAGGTTGCAATCTTAGAAGCTTTTTTAAGAGCATATAGCTGTGAACTGATATCGGGAGTAGCATCAAAAATATATTTTTTTTGAGTATTATAATCTAACAAACCCAAAGAGCTTACTTTTCTTGATGAATTAGCTTGCTCAAACAAACCTTGACAACATTTTTTATTGCAGTTTAATTGTGGAGCCCCTGCATCTTGAAGAGTTCCTAGTAAAATTAAAGAAACTCCTACCCCCTTAGTTGTTTTAGATATTTCATTTGGATGGGGTTCCTTAGTTATCTTTTTTTCTTGACAAGAAAAAAAAACGAGTACCATTACTAAATATAGAAATCGCATTGGTTTTATATTGGAGCGTTTAAAAGGTTAATTTTTATAGTAACTGTTTATTAATATAAAGATAATGAAACATAATTTAATTCATTTTTTTAAACCGTTTAAAAAATGATAAATTTGAGTTCTTAAAAACTTAAAACTATAAAATTATGTAGTTTTCGTCTTTATGATTACGAACAGTTATGGATAAAAGACAAACAATTAGTATTACTGGAGGGACAGGTCACTTAGGTCACTGCCTACTAGTCAAGTTACTAGAGCAAGGGCACCGCGTAAAAGCACTTTACAATCGTCAATTGCCTGTGTTAAAACACTCCAATTTAACCTGGATCAAAGGGAATATTACTCAAACCAATACATTTAAAGAGTTTCTAAAGGACTCTGATGCGCTGATCCATAGCGCAGGCTTAATTTCTATTGGAAACCAAAACTCCAAATTGGTTTTTCAAGTAAATGTTGTAGGTACTGAAAACCTTATAAAAGCCTGTATAAGTTATCAGGTAAAAATGGTGTATGTTAGTTCTTGCACGGCAGTACAAGAAACATTAAAGAACGAACTGTTTAAGGAAAATCGACCTTACAAAACAAAAAATGATTTTACATACGGGTACACCAAGGCATTGGCAGAGCAAAAAATATTAGCTGCTGTTAAAAACAGGAACCTTGCTGCTTGTATTGTTCGTCCCACATCAATTATAGGCCCTCCGGATTACAGACCCTCTCCTTTTGGAAAAACGATTCTGGACTATGCCAACAATAAAATGCCCATTATCACCAATGGAGGCTATAATCTCGTTGACGTTAGAGATGTTTCACAAACAATTATCAATAGCTTACAAAAAAAATTAACGGGCGAAATATACCTACTTAGTGGTACTTATTTAACTATAAAAGAAATTGCAAAAATTGCAAATCCTACTAAATCCTTTTTCAAAATTTCAATTGATCTACTATTGGTTTTATTACCTATCATTAAACTCTATGATTACTTAATTGGAATGCCTTGGCCACTCACTAAAGAAAGCCTTATAACGCTAAAATTAGCCCCACTTCATATGGATCATGGTAAGGCAACTAAAGAATTAAATCACCAAAGTAGACCGCCCTCAGAAAGTATTCTTGATTTATTATCTTGGTATAAAAAACAATAACAATGATAAACTTAGAGATCCTCCACAACATTTGTATAATATGGTCACTAATTGGTGTGGGATCTTTTATTTTATTGCAATTTGTAAAAGCACCCTACGGTAGACACATTCGAAAAGGTTGGGGACCTGAAATCCCAAATTATATAGGATGGATATTGATGGAACTTCCTTCTTTTTTAATTATTTTTTACTTCTATTATTTTTACACACAAAGTACTTATGCGAGTATGTTAAGCTTACTATGGCTGCTGCATTATTTTAATAGAACATTTATTTATCCCTTTAGAATCCGTACAAAAAAGAAAAAAATGCCTATGACCATTGTTCTATCCGCCATTGGTTTCAATTTTATGAATGCCGGTTTAAACGGTTACTTTTTAGCATTTTTTGATACCTATAGCACAGCTAGTTTTGAATCTTGGAATTTTTATACGGGATTGGTTTTGTTTGGTCTTGGATTGATTGTAAATCAAGTAAGTGACAATCTCCTAATTAATTTAAGAAAACCCGAAGAAATAGGTTATAAGATACCTCAGGGGTTTTTATTTAATTATATATCATGTCCTAATTATTTGGGAGAAATCGTTCAATGGATAGGTTTTGCATTAATGGCTTGGAATTTTCCAGCATTTACTTTTTTAATTTGGACCGCTGCTAATTTACTTCCGAGAGTTTCTGGACATCATAAGTGGTATCAAGATCATTTTAAAGACTACCCGAAAAAACGAAAAGCATTAATTCCAAAAATATGGTAATCCTCTCAAAAAACAGTAAATTAGCATTTACTAAGTCATTTTTAATAAGTTATCTGTGTTAAATTTAACCAAGCTATCAAAAAATATTTTAGCCAAAAAATGGCTCATTATTGTTTTGGTGTGCTTGGGGACCTTATTTTTTGGAAATGAATTGAAAAAAATTCAAATTGATGCAGACATTGTTAGGTCATTACCGGACGATGATGTTGATGCGAGGCTTCTAAAAAAAATTGGAGAAAACTTTGGAAGCAATAACATGGGCGTTATTATCCTAGAAACAGACAACATATACCAACCTTCAGTCATTGAACACATCCAATTAATTACCGATACCCTATCAGGAATTAGCGGTATTTCATCTGTTTCTAGTTTAACGAATATCATCAACATCAAAGGAAGTGATTACGGTATTGAAATTGGAAAATTAGTGGACGAATACGAGCTTCCTAAAACAGCTTTAGAATTTGAAAAACTCCGTAACAATATATTAAATAACCCCATGTACAAGGGTTCCATCGTATCGGAGGATGAAACCGCCTCCTTAATTGTATTTAATATTGAAAATGAAGCAAATGTAAATCTCATAGCTAAAGAGGTTATTGAAAAAACAACTGCGCTACAAATTCCAGAAAAGCTATATTATATAGGTTCTCCGATGCTGGTGACTTATATATCCGATTTGATGCGAAAGGATTTAACGACACTTTTACCCATTGCATTTCTAGTGATTGCGATAGTGTTATTATTGAGTTTTAGATCTTTAAGTGGTGTTATACTGCCTCTTTTAATTGCTGTGATTAGTATAGTATGGAGCTTGGGAAGTATGGCTTTTTTAGGGATTAAAATGTCAATGATTTCTAATAATATTCCCATTATCATATTAGCAATTGGAAGTGCCTATACTATCCACGTTATAAATCGAGTGAATAAAGTTCGTCTAGAAGAGCAGCGCTCGGATACTATAAAAACAGCATTGGTTTATGTACTAATTCCTATTATTCTGGCTGCATTAACAACCATCATCGGTTTTATTTCTTTTATTTTTGGATCGTACCTAGATATGATTGTAGATTTTGGAATCTTTACCGCACTAGGAACGTTATTTGCTTGTCTCCTATCGATATTTTTTGTTCCAGCCATTTTGAGCGTATTCAATCTAAAAAATAAAACTTCTAAAGCTCCCAAAGACGATTCATTTATAACGAATTACCTGTTAAATCCCTTACACCAACTTATCACTAAAAAACCTAAAGCGGTGTTACTATTTTGGATAGTATTGATTGGCTTTAGCGTGTTCCATCTTTTTTCTATTAAACGAAGTGTCGATATCCAAGAATACTTTAAAAGCAATAATCCTACTCGGTTTGCAGAACAAATTATGGTAGAAAAATTTGGAGGAACTAAACCTATATTTGTTTATTTTAAAGGGAATATGCAAAGCCCTGTAGTGCTTAAAAAAATGTTAGAAACTTCTGCCTACATGGAAGAAAGTCCTGAGGTGTATACGTCTATGTCGATTGCAAAATTAATTGATGAAATTAATTATAATTTTACCAATTCCAGAACGTTTCCCCAAGAGATAGAACAAATTGAGCAATTGTGGTTTTTATTAGATGGTAATGAGGTACTCCCCCGTTTTGTCAATGAGGAGCTTACGGAAGGAATCATCATTTCAAAATTTAAATCTCCTGATAACAAATCAAAAATCGAATTTGCAAAGTACATGAACCGCTTTATTGCTGAAAACTCTACCGAAGAATGTCAAATACAAATTACAGGTATGCCCTTTGTAGACATTACGATGGACCAAAGTCTTATTAACAGTCAGATTGGTAGTATTGCCATTGCTGTTTTTTTTGTTATCGTGCTCGTAGGAGCTATCCTACGATCATTAAAAAGCGGGATTTTTGCTGCTATTCCAATTATCGCTACGATTATACTCTTATTTGGATTTATGGGATTAACTGGGATATCTTTAAATATAGCAACCGTACTTGTGGCTAGCGTTGCCTTAGGGATTGGTATTGATTATGCCATCCATATTATATCTCATTTTAAGGCTTCTTTTAAAAAAAATAACGATGTATACGCTGCTGTACAGGAATCAATATTCGTGAGCGGTAAGGCAATTATTATTAATGTAGTTTCGGTATCAGCTGGATTCTTGGTTTTAGTATTCTCCGACATGGTACCCCTCCAATATTTTGGTTTATTAATTGCCTTAAGTATGGTAAGCTCCTGCTTAGGGGCTTTAACATTACTCCCTTCTTTATTAATATTAATGAATAAAAAAAACAGTCACCATGAAAATTAAACAATTCCTCGTTTTCCTTTTTTTTATCACTTTGATTTATGGACCTATACAGGCTCAAAATGCGGAAACTTTATTACAAAATATGGACTTTTTAATTGCCGCCCCAAAAGATAAAGAAGCGAATGTTTTAATGATTATTAAAGATAAAAATGGAACTGTTAAAGAACGAGAGGCTAACTTAAAACAAAAAGGAAAGTATAAAAAGTTATACCGATATACCAAACCAGAAAAACAAGCTGGAATTGCTACGTTGTCCCTGCCAAACAATGTGATTTGGTTGTATATGCCTGCCTTTGGCAAAGCGATTAGGATTTCTTTGTTAAGTAAGAGTCAGGCTTTTAATGGAACCGATTTTTCTCAAGAAGATATGAGTGGTATTCCTTACAGCGAACGTTATAACCCTGTTTTAATTAGCGAAAAAAATGATCCTAATTATCAATTAGCATTAAGTCCAAAATTAAAAAAATCAAAGTATTCAAAAATTATTTTAACTATGGATAAAACCAACTATTATCCGATAAAAATGGAGTACTACGAGAAAGAAGATAAATTAATAAAGATTGCCAATTTTAACTATCAAAAGCAAGGTGCCTACTGGTTTGCTAGGGAAGTAGAGATGACTACGGTTTTAAAAAAACATACCACCACTATTGTATTATCGGATGTAAAGTTTGATCAAGGATTAAGTGATGCTATTTTTACGATTGAAAATCTAAAACTAGAAAACTAAAAATTCCTAGTCGATAAAATTATAAAAGCTATTATTAGCTTTATTTTGATCGATACTTTTTTTAATGTTTGTTAAGGTATTAAATGGAGTGTCTTCAACAAATAAATTTGCTAACCATGAAGGAACAGCACCTCCCGGATCTACTTGCATTAAAAAAGTAACCTCTAATTTATTTTTGGCAGCTACTTTTACCTTCCAGTATCCATATCCACTCACACGAATGTATTTATCGTTTTCCTCTAAGTAGTTGTCTAATACCTCGATAGTCACATTCAATTCTTTTTTGTCTTTGTCCCAAGTAAATCTGTTACGATAGACCCCATCTCTATTTTTATAGGGAAATGGTGCTTTAGCTACAGAGTAATAAATCTGTAAGGTGTCTCCTTTTCGTTCTAGTAATGATGCAGATTTAACATTATGTCCCCAATCTGCATAGCTATTTAGATCAAAAATGGTATCAATAAAATCATGGATAGATGCCTCAATGGTGATTGTACCCTTAAATGTTTTAAAGGCATAGGTACCTTCTTCTTCCAAATATACTTGTATTCCATCTTTATCTTTTATCAATTCCCAATGTTCTTGGGCATTTATAGTAAAAGCCATAAATAAAAAAAGTAACGTAATGTAGCTAATAATTTTCATAAATAATTTTATTCAACGATGACGTTTTCAGGTATTTTATAGGTATACAGGTCCATAAAAAAACGCCATTCTTTAATAATAGTGTCTAATTGAGGCTTGCTAATAGAATGATTGTTTTTATGATAACTCTTCATTTTATCGATATAGTGTTCAAATTTTGAAAATGCCTGTTCAAAATTATCTAGATCCAAATGAGTATAAATATTTTGCAAAACAGCAAGTGGTGATTTTTCAAGTTCTTTATAAGAAATCTCTACCAGGTTTTTGGTTGGTATACTTTTTTTATCTTGTAAATAGTCACTCATAATTTTTTTATAAATAGAGATGATATTAATATCGATATCATCTTCAGATATACCTTGCAATTGTAGTGGTGGCAACATCTTTCTATAAAAATTTTGTGTGGACAAAAATACCTCTACAGGATTTCTATGGATAAAAATAAATTTAGCATTGGGAAACATTGCTAACAAAGTATTTATTCGACCAGTATTTGGAGGGTTTTTAGAAAGGTATAGATCTCCGCTCGTATTTTTAATTGCTTTTTTTATAAACAAGTGGTAGTCTGCTTTCCATCGATCTATTTTTTTAATTTCAACGGTATCAAAACGAATATAACGATCATAAAATTGAATCATTTTTTTGGGAAACATCCAAAAAAAGTAAAAACTAAGTGGAGTTTTAGCACCTAATGCAAATTCTTCTTCCTGAGGTAAAGAAGAACCTAAACTTACATTATCACCTTTTCGAGTCCCAGGAATTAATAAAGAAGAAAATCCTTTAAATAAAAATCTACCTAACTTATTAAATAAGGTATCTGGAAATACACTTTGATACGTGGAGGCATATGCCATTTGAGGGTCTTGACAAAGTAAATTGTGTAAATGTGTAGTACCGCTTCTCCAATGCCCAATAATAAAAACTGGTGCTTTCTTTACTTTTTTATTTTTAAAACGAGGGTTTATAAATAAACGCTCGTAAGTTCTAAAAGGAAAATTAATTAAGTTGATCAAGACTAATATAAAAACTCTTAAAAAATATTTTAGAGATAGGCTATTATTTGTAAATAAACTAAAAATCACCGAGACGGAATAGCCAATAGCTGGCGGGAATAGCATTCCTCTTTTACTTTTTTTTGTCATAAATAATACGTTGAATTAAAATTAGGGCACTATTTAAAAACTTCTAGTAATTGTTGAATACTACATTCTGATTGTTCACCAGATTTCATGTTTTTTAAGGTAAAGGACTGGCTATTTATTTCTTTTTCACCCGCAAGAATTACAAAAGGAATTGTTCTTTTATCTGCATAACCCATTTGTTTTCCCATTTTTGCTGAATCTGGATAAAGTTCGCATGCGATGTTATTTTTCCTTAAAGTAGTCATGGCTTGCATTGCATACAGAGATTCCTTATCGCCAAAATTGATAAATAAAACCTTTGTATTAGCCAATATTGAAGGCGGGAATAGATTAAGTTCTTCCAAAACTAAATAAATTCGATCTAATCCAAAGGAAATTCCTACACCACTCATATCATTTAATCCAAAAATACCTGTTAAATCGTCATAGCGGCCACCACCACCAATACTTCCTAGTTGGACCTCT
>MDTC01060352.1_pt1 | contig 11048 bp, 8 predicted proteins | sample 811181 | NCBI WGS metagenome assembly MDTC01 (sample SAMN05326644, study PRJNA326480) | marine metagenome | isolation source: seawater | place: Pacific Ocean: North | collected 2011 | reverse complement strand
TCTTATTCTAGGATCAACTAATCCATAGGTTAAGTCTGAAATAAAAATAACAATTGCATAAAAAACTGCAAATAATAATACTGAACCTGTCATTACAGGAAAATCATTTTCTGAAACTGCCGTTGTGGCAAGTAAACCTAATCCTGGCCATACAAATACAGTTTCTACGATAATAGTTCCAGTAAGAAAACCTACGAAAATAAGAGCTGCTAAAGTTAATGGTGGAATAAGAGCATTTTTTAAAGCGTGTTTCCATATTACAACACGTTCAGGAACTCCTTTTGCTCTTGCTAATTTGATATATTCGGAGTCTAGGATCTCTAACATTGAAGATCTTGTTAATCTCAAATAACTTGCGGATGCTGCAAGTCCTAAAGTTCCAACAGGCAACACATAATGCTTCCATCCTCCACTAAAGAAATCTGGTATCAGAGAAAAATCTCCTGAAGAAATACCTCTGAAAACGCCTTTTAATAAATATGATTCTCCACTTCCAGCCGGCAACCATCCTAACTTAACAGCAAATATCAAAATTCCTATTATCGCTATTACAAATGGTGGAGCAGCCTGCCCTATAAGAGCCAAAAACCTACCAGCCCAATCCCATATAGATCCCCGCTTAATAGCGGATATTACCCCTAAGGGAATACCTATAAGTGTGGATAAAATCCAAGAAAATATAGTTAGCTCAAGAGTATTTAGTACTTTTTCACCTATTAAGTCAGCTACATCTTTTTGCCCTAGTAAAGACCTACCTAAATCTCCTCGAACTGTTTTCCCTAACCATATGAAATATTGCATATAAAGAGGTTTGTCTAGATTTAGCATCTTAGTTAGATGTTCATAAGTTTCTTCTGTTACACCATATCCACCTTCTTGTGCAAACAAATCTCTAGGATCTCCTACTGCTCTTGAGAGGCCAAACACTATTGCCGTAGCTCCAATTAGAGTAAAAAAACTAAATAAAAATCTTCTTAATATATATTTTCCCATTTTTCCTTTTTTTAGATCGCTCCCCTTTTTGGGGAGCGATCTTGAATTATTAGTTTTACCTAAGTATTACTTAAGAACTAGTGATTCAATGTTGTTAATACCGTTTAGGTTACCATTAGCATTTGGTAGTGGTTCCCAATTAGCAACAACATCCGGGCTGTACATTACTGTAACAGGCTCTAGTACTATACCTACACATAGAGCTTGCCTTCTAGCTTCATCAGCGAAAGCGTTGTTTAAACCGATTCTTTCATCTTTATCAACAGATTTCGCCACTTTTGCATAGTTCTCTGCTGCAAAAGGTACTTCCATTCCTACACCATAACCTCCATCAGACCATGAACTCATAACAAATCCTCTAGCCCAATCCCATGGGAATGCATAGTTCGAATCATCACCACAACCAACAAATGGTTCTGATGTGCTTCTAGCTACCAAACCTGGTCTGTATGTAGAATAAACTGCGTTGTTTAGAGTAACATCTACTCCAAGAGTAGCTTTCCATCCACCAGCAATAGCTGTCATCAACTCTGTTGGTGCACCAGGAGGTCCTGTCCAAACATTTTCCATTGGGAACCCATCAGAGTAACCAGCTTGATCTAATAAAGATTTAGCATAGTCAACATTATAAGGAACTAACCAGCCGCCTATATCACAACCAGGGGTGTCACAATCAGTGTAATCACTTTGCTTGAAGTTTGGATTTTCAGTACTTGGTGAATATGCATCATAGATAGGTCCGCCAAAGCCGTCCATTACAGAGGTAACTAAACCTTCTCTGTCAATAGAGTGTGCAAGAGCTTGTCTTACTAATCTAGCATTTTCCATACTTGTAGCGTCTCCAGGACATCCAACCCATGCTTTATCATGACATTCTCTTTCAAGAACTTTGTCATCATAGTATCGGTTTGATTCCCAGTAGTTTCCAGTTAAACCAATGTTTCTTTGGATAACGTTACCTGTACCTGTACTTCTTACAAAACCTTTAGATTCTAATTCTTTCCAGTCTTTTAAGGCAGGCAGTACAATAACAGATTCACCAGTTTCTAACATGGCTCTTCTTGTTGAAGCTTCTGCAACTTGCTGCCAAATTACAGTATCAACCCCAGCATCTACTCTGTGATGACCTTCAACTTTATGAGTAACAGCTTTATCTGAGTCCACCCAAGATTCAACTTCAAAAGGACCAGTTCCAGCTAATACATCTCTCATACCATCAGCACCTAGCTCATCAAATGCTTTTTTAGAAACAATTCCAGCAGTTTGCCAGAATGTACTAAATCGATGCCTTATACCTCTTGAATCATAGTTTGCATAATTCATTCTTACAGTATATTCATCAATTTTCTCTAAATTAGCTATAAGCGGAGCAAAGTCTCCAGCTTGTCCATGCACTGACTCTGGATTAGTAGCTGCGTTAGCGTTGTTAAATGAAAATACAACGTCATCAGCAGTCATTTCTCCCCAATCACCATGGAAAGGTACACCCTCTTTAAGAGTAAATTCTAGGTACGAAGTATCGTCAGCAAGGGTCCAGCCAGTAGCTAGAATTCCTGCTTCAGGTTTCATTCCCATATTGTCTCCGAATTCAGGTCTAAATAGAGTTTCTTGAACACTAGCTAGATATAAGTTCTCAGCACAACCTGCAGTACAGAATTGCGGAGTACCAATACCTGGATGTAATCTAGAAACCGCTACTTTTATCTCCCCACCACCAGATCCTCCACTTGGAGCAGCAGATGCTGAAGAAGAAGATGAACTTGCAGATGATGTTGTTGAAGATGAACTAGAATCACTTGAGGATTCATCATCTCCACCACAACCAATTGCAAATAACATCATAGAGATAACCATCATTGAGATAATTAATTTCATGGATTTAACCATATATCCCCCTATTACTTGTTTTTAAACTTAATCTCAAATTACAACTAAAAAATTAACATAATAAATAGTTAAAATATGATCTCAAATTTTTATATTTCAACTACCCTAAACTATATATATATTTTTTGCAACTTTTTTGTTACATTTTTGTTACATTTTCATCCATTTAAATAAAGTTACTGAATTCGTAAAATAATTATTTATTTTAAATGAAATCCTCTCAAATATCCACAAAGCATATCAATTGGGCTTATGGCTAATTTATTCTCAAAAATAAATTTTGATTATTTCATTTTTTCGTAATATTTTGATTTTTAGCCCACTCAGGATAGTAATCAAACATATTAATATTTGGGCTTGGAGAGCCTAAGGGTTGAGGAGGAACATTAAATTTATCAATTCCTACCATATCTACTCCTAAGTATTTCATACCAGAATTCAATTGAGTTCTGGTAGAAGGTATATTCCATGGACCAACCGAACTGAACGGTATTTTTTTATTATCAAATGCCCATCGTCCAGCAGCAGAGTAAACGGTACTGCCAAGCCCTGAAAGCTGTGAATCAGGATGGGTATCAACACCAATTTCAACAAAATTATTCCCAATATCTTTAAGAGTTGCGGCTGCAACGATCTTGTTATCATCTTTTACCACGAAAGCTCGCAAGCAATCCAAAGAATTATGCCAAAAAATTTCTTTATCAACAAGATTATTAAATTCATCTCGGGTTAAAATTTCAACTTGATGTTTTTTTATATCAACCCAGTTTTTTTCTTCAGAGAACATCAACCAACTCGGACCCCAAACATAATATCCAAAATCATGAGTTAATCTAGAAATTTCATACATTCCAAATTGAGAGAATATTAAGTCTCTATTCATTTCTAATACAAGTTTTAGAATTTTATTTTTTATATTTTTTTTGACTCCCAAATATAAATTATTATTATACTCTAAGATCCATATAGGACCTTTGGATCGATTATCATTAGAAATTTCACCAATATAAATATTGGGCTCATGAAAGTCATATGAAGGAATAAATGTTTTAATCCATTTTAAGATTATGGAGTCTAAATTTTTTGATATTTCATTCATTTAATTACCAATCAAAAATTACACCAAGCATTTTTTTATCTCTTTTAGTCATCAAATCATATGCCTCAGGAATTTTTTCATAACTCATACGATGAGTGTTTAATATACTGGGATTTAATTGTTTTTTTCTCATAAACGAAAGTACACTAGAGCATCTATTTTTCCAAGAAAATCTATCATTATTAGGATATTGGTATCCGAATTCACCATTAACTGCAATAATACTAATTCCTTTATTGTAGAAATGCTCCATAGGGAATGGATTAAATGCTTTATCTTCTTCTCCTCTACCTGATAGTGCAACTATAGAAATTCTACCTTCTGGCCTCACAGACCGTAAACTTGATATATATGCATCCCAAGGATTAGCAGTTAAAATCACGAGATCAACTCCTGCACCATTTGTAATTTGATCTAATTCTTCTTCTAGTGTTTCAGAATTACTAAGCACAGCATGATCTGCTCCCATTTTTTTGGCCATTTCATTCCTAACCTCACTATTACCTATTGCAATGGTATTTTTAGCACCAAATAAAGGGCCTAAACCTACAGCCCCTAGACCCAAAATACCCAAACCTACAACAGCAACATTTTCTCCTGGTATAAAACCTGCTTTAGTAAAACAAAATCCACTCAAAGTATATAACGTAGACCATACTGCATCTTCATTTTTGACACCTTCTGGAACGACACAGATATTTGTATTTTGACTAGCAATCCATTCTGATTGATGTGGATTTTGAGATATGACTCTATCTCCTACTTTGAATTCTTTTACATTTGACCCAACTTCTTCAACTACAGCAATATTTGAATCTCCTACCCATCTAGGATAAGTTGGTGCTCCAGGAACATCTTCTGCACCTTCAAAATTCCCTCTATCCGTCCCAAGTTTCAGTGCGCTCACTATTGTTTTCGCTCTGATTTCATCGGGATTTAGATTTTCTCTTAGTTTTTGATCTTCAATTTCAATACAATACGGTTTCTTTAATATTGCGATTTTCATTTTTCAACCTTACATTTTAAATTAATATATAAAAAAAAAGTCTCTTATATGAAAAAACATAACATAAACAACTCACTAAATCTTTATAAAAAGGCAGAGAAATTAATACCTGGAAAAACTCAGCTTATCAGTAGAAGGTCGAGCCAATTTGCTCATGGTATAAATCCTATTTATGCCAAAGAATCTAAAGGTGGATATTTCATAGATGTAGATGATAATAGGTATTTAGACTGGATGAATGCAGTCTCTGCTATTATATTAGGTCATTCACATGATTATGTAGATAATGCCGTCAAGGAACAAATTGATAAAGGAAGTATTCATACAGTAAACAGTACTTTAGAGTTAGATTTAGCCGATTTGCTAATTGAACAGATTCCAAGTGCTGAAATGGTTAGATATACGAAAGGTGGAGGAGATTCCTGTGCTTTAGCTGTAAGGATAGCTAGAGGAACAACTGGCCGAGATAAAATTCTTTTTAGTGGTTACCACGGCTGGCACGATTGGTATCAATCAGCAAACTATTTAGTAAACCCAGAAGATGGAGAGTTTCCATTTGCTGGAATAGAACCTATAGGGGTCCCTAAGGCATTAGCAGGAACAGCGATTCCCTTTATTTATGAAGATATTGATAACCTAAAAAGTTTAGTAAAAGAGCACGGAGATGAAGTTGCTGCGATAATGCTAGAACCTATGAGATCAGAATTTCCAAAAAAAGGATATTTAGAAGAAGTAAAAAAAATAGCACATGAAAATGGTTCTTTATTAATTTTTGACGAAGTAAGTTGTGGATGGAGAATGTCTGTTGGAGGAGCTCAAAAAAAATTAGGAGTCACCCCTGACATAACTGCTTTTGCTAAAGCAATGTCTAATGGTTATCCTATGGGAGCAGTAGTTGGTTCTGTAGAAGCAATGGAACCTGCTGACAGAATGTTTGTTTCTAGCTCTTATTGGAGTGATAATATTGGATTATCAGCATCAAAAGCGACTATTGAATTTTTACTAAAAAATAACTCAGAAAAATGGTTTGAGGACTTTGGAACTACTTTAAAGAAAAAAATTAATGACGTAATGAAAAATTCTGAAGTTGATGTAAAAGTTTCAGGTATTCCATCAGGACCCATTATTCAGTTTATGAGTTCAGATTCATCAGAAATTCCTAGGATGAAAACTCTTTTTGTCCAGGAGATGGCTAAGCAAGGCATACATATGAGTACAATTTTTCATCCTACTATGTCTCACACAGAAAAAGATATTGATGTAACAGTATTAGCAATAGATGAAAGCTTAAAAACTATAGCAAAAGCTCAAAATTCGAATTTTGAAGATTATCTTGAAGCCCCAATATTAAACGAACCCTTTAGAAGACTAGTCAAATAATTTGTGAACTCTTCCTCTATGAATTATAGATTTAATATTTCTTAAGTCTGAAATATTTTTTTCAGGCTCTCCCTCTACTGAAATTATATTTGCTATTTTTCCTACTTCTAAAGAACCTACTTGATCTTCAACCCAGCAAGATTGAGCAGAATATATAGTTCCAGATTGAATTGCCTGCATAGGAGTCATTCCAATTGATACATGTGCGTGTATTTCATCTTGGAAACTTGTACCTCCAAGTTTATAATGCTGCCAAGAAGCATCAGATCCAGCAACTAGTTGAATACCTTTATTGAGTACCTTTTCCCATATTTTTGCCGCTTCTTCCCATTGAATATTAAAGGCTTCTATTTCATTTTTTTCTAGATCGCTCAAACTTGATTCATCTTTTGCTTGAAGCTGCCAAATCCTATCTCGGCCCTGATGTAATGTAGCATTTATAAAGATATTATTTTCAACCATCTTATCTGCTAGCTTTTCATCAAATTCCAACACACCACTTATATTTACAAATCTTCCATGAACTATAGTATCTACTCCAGCATCAACAGCAATTCTGATACCCTCAGTATTTACACAATGTGCTGCTGTATGAATTCCAAATTTATGAGCCTCGTCTACAATTGCCTTCATTTCATCATAATTAAATGATGGGACCCTAGTATTTGAAGTCCCTGTACTCCCACCTGTAGCAGTTATTTTTATCATATCGCTTCCGTCTCTAATCAATCTTCGAACTGAAGCGACACATTCTTTTACTCCAGTTGCTACTTCTCCAAACCAATTTAAGTGACCTCCAATAATAGTGATTGGTCTACCTGAAATAATTAAGTCTGGTGTTTGAATTATATCTCTCTTGGATGCTTCTTTTATCATATAACCAGACATATTCTTTGCACCTAAATCTCTTAGGGTAGTAACCCCAGAATTTAAATGTTTTATAGCATTTTGAGCTCCATTAATTGCTAGTAAATTATCATCTGTTTTGACTAAAACATCTCCTGGAGTTCCATCTCCAAAACCAATTAAATGGACGTGAGAATCGACTAAACCTGGTAATATAGTTCCACTTAAATTTATTTTTTCTGAATTTGTAAAAGCTTGATGTTTTGATATTTTTTCAGGAGAATCTATTGCAATTATAGTTTCGTTTTCTACTAGAATTGATACGTTCTTTTTAATTACTTCACCTTTGACAGTATCTATCATTCTATTACCCGAAAAAACTTTAATACTCATTTTTTACATCCCTTAAAAATCTGTTCCGTTAACCTAGTAGGTACAATATACCATACATCTTTTTTTTCTAATCTCAATGGTTCACTTCCAAATTCAATTGACCATTCAAGGGTATTTGGATCAATTAAGTTGAACGTGTCTTTTTCTAGGCCTACAGAACCTTCAGAGCCAAGTATATGGATTATTTCAGAAGGCAAAGGGAATAACTCAAATGGATCATCTGCAGGAGGAGAAATTTGTATTAATAATTCAACTGGACTTAGCTGAGATCTAATAGTTTTTTTAAACAAATCATCATCACATGATTTATCTACATAATCTTCTGATAAATTATTTTTAATCCAAACATAAAAATCTAATGTTTCATTAACAAATATTTGAGACCTTAAGGTTAAGTCATTTGATAGATTTAACCTTCTTCTAGATTCCAAAATTTCTGTCCTTAGCTCGGATCTCCATGACTGAAGTTGACTATAATCAATAGACGGGACATCTTTTTTTTGAGAAGGAGGTTCAGTTTGTATAATATTTTCATCACTAGAACATGACAGTAATAAGATTAAAAAAATTGTAATTAAATAAAATTTTAGTTTCATAATCAATCTAAGAATTTACTCAGCTTCATTCCTGGGATACCAAGAACATTTATACTCGTCATAACAACAAGAACAGTATAAAACACTATGACCTGGAGATTCTTCAATCGATACTGGTGTTGAAGTAACACATTCTTCTGTTGGTTCAGGACAATTCGATAAGAAATTACATCCAGAAGCTACACTTGAAGGATTAGGAGTTACTCCTAAAATAGGTTTCCTTTTCTTCTTAAAATCAGGATCAGGGTTAGGAATCGCAGAAATCAGAGTTTCAGTATAAGGATGTTTAGATTGATTAAAAATTTCTTCAGGTGTTCCTGATTCAACTTGTCTTCCAAAATACATAACATTGATTTGGTCACTAATCTGTCGAACAATACTTAAGTCGTGAGAAACAAAAAGATAAGACAACCCAAGTTCATCTTGTAAATCCATAAGTAGATTTATAACTTGAGCTTGAACAGAAACATCTAGACCTGACACAGGTTCATCACATACAATCAAAGCGGGATTTAGAGCTAAAGCTCTTGCTATTCCTATTCTTTGTCTTTGTCCACCACTAAAAGCATGAGGGAACCTAATCATATATTCTGACCTTAGTCCAACTTTGACTAGTAGTTCTTCTACTCTATCTTGTCGTTCAGTTCTATTTTTAATACCATTCAAAAGAAGAGGTTCACTAACTATATCAAACAAATTCATTCTAGGATTGAGAGAAGAAAAAGGATCTTGAAAGATCATTTGCATTTCTTTCCTTAGAGGTCTTAGTTCACCTTCAGTTAAGCTTGCTAAGTTATGAGAACCATTTTCATTATTAAGAAATATATCTCCTTCAGTTGGATCAACTGCTCTTAAAATACATTTGGAAATAGTTGTTTTCCCACATCCACTTTCTCCAACTAATCCAATAGTTTTTCCTCTAGGAATATTAAAGGAAACATCATCTACTGCTCTAACTTGACCAGTTACTTTTTTTAATATTCCAGAAGTAAGATTATAGTATTTTTTTAAGTTATTTATTTCAAGTATATTGTCGTTTAGAACTTTTGATTTTGTAGTCATATTATTTCCTCTAATTAGATACCTCGTGGATACCAGGCACATTTATCTTGTTCATAACATACTCCACAATATAGTACAAAGTGACCAGGTGATTCCTCAATACTAATAGGACTTGCATCTAAACATTCTTTTTTTTCTCCATCACAGTTGGGTTGAAAATTACATCCAGAAGGCCTAGCAACTGGATGAGGTATAGTGCCTTGTAATATAGGTAATCTTTCTCTATGCTTGGTAGCCATAGAAGGAATTGAACTAAGTAGAGATTTAGTATAGGGGTGGAGTGGGTCTTTATACACTTGTTCTATTGTCCCACTTTCAACAACCTTACCCAAATACATCACATTTACATCATCTGCTAATTCAGCAATAACTCCTAAATCATGAGTAATCATAATTATAGACATTCCATTTTTTTCTTGCAATTCATTTAATAAATCTAGAGTTTGTGCTTGAGTTGTTACATCCAAAGCTGTTGTTGGTTCATCTGCAATCAAAATATCAGGATTTGTACATAGAGCCATTGCAATCATTGCCCTTTGTCTTTGCCCTCCACTTAATTCAAAGGCATATTGACCTAATCTTTGTTTTGGATTATTCATTCCTACTCTAATAAGCCAATCTTCAGCTAATTCCATTGCTTCTTTTTTTGTATGGTCTAAATGGAGTGTAATCGCTTCAGTAATTTGATTTCCAATTGTATGTATTGGGCTAAAAGAAGTCATTGGTTCTTGAAAAATCATTGATATTTTTCCACCCCTTACCTTTTTTAGAGCATCAGTATTTAGTGTGGCTATATCTTGTGGATTTTCATGATTGCTATCATATAAATTCATTGAACCATTGATTATTTTACCGGGATTATCAATTAATCTTAAAATAGATTTTGTAGTTATGCTTTTACCACAACCACTTTCTCCAACTATTCCTAAGGTTTTTTTTGGATACACATTTATATCAACTCCATCAACAGCTTTTACAACTCCATCAGCTGTATAAAAATATGTTTGAAGATTTCTTACTTCTAATAAAGCAGATTCCTTATTTATTTGTTTTTTTGTAACCAAATTTATACCTCCTGATATGGATCAGCTGCATCCCTGATTCCATCTCCCATAAAGTTTAAAGCCAATATCACAAGAACAACTGCTATGGCAGGAATAAATAGCCAAGGCATATTTGCAACAGATTGAACGTTTTGCGCATCTTTTAACAGAACACCATAACTTACAGCGGGTGGTCTTAATCCAAGACCTAAGAAACTCAACGAAGTTTCTGTTACTATCATTAGGGGTAGCGAAAGAGAGGCTTGAGCAATAATATGGCTATAAAAAGATGGAAGCATATGTATAAATATAATTCTCATTGTTTTCGCACCATTTAATCTTGCTGCAGTAACAAAGTCTTCATCTTTCAATGCCAAGAACCTTCCTCGAATTACACGGGCAAGGTCCGTCCAAGCAAAAAGAGATATTATAACCGTTATCATGAAATAGACTTGGTTTATCGTCCAATCATCTGGAAATGCTGACGACAGTCCCATATATAAAGGTATAGTAGGTACCGATCGAATTATTTCTATAAATCTCTGTATTAAAGAGTCAATCAAGCCTCCATAATATCCAGAAATAGCTCCTAAAAATATTCCAAATACAATACTTAAGGCTACACCAACAAGACCAATTGTTAACGAGACTCGAGTTGCATGCATAGTTCTAGAAAAAACATCTCTACCCTGTTTATCAGTACCAAACAAATGAATCCAAGCATTTGGGTCTTGAGTACTATC
>MDTC01241795.1_pt1 | contig 11051 bp, 9 predicted proteins | sample 811181 | NCBI WGS metagenome assembly MDTC01 (sample SAMN05326644, study PRJNA326480) | marine metagenome | isolation source: seawater | place: Pacific Ocean: North | collected 2011 | reverse complement strand
TTTATTAATTTTTAAAATAATAATTTTTATTTACAGTTCAATTAATGAACAGTATACATGTTCAAAATATGAACAAAAAAAGAGAAGACCAGGATCATTTTGACGTAATGAGAAAAATTCAGAAATATCCTCAAACCTCACAAAGAGATTTGGCTCAACAGTTAGGTTTTAGCCTAGGTAAACTTAATTACTGCCTTAAGGCTCTTCAGCAAAAAGGGCTCATAAAAATTAAAAATTTTAAAAAAAACCCAAATAAACTTAATTATATTTATGTTCTTACACCGCGTGGGATTTCAATAAAAACAAAATTGACCATAAATTTTATGAAACGAAAAATAAAAGAGTATGATGAGTTAAAAAAAGAATTAAAAGGAAAAAAATAAATATTAATTATTAAATATTAATGAGTGTTTGTAAAAATCTTTGGTCTCTTTTAAACAAACAAGATAAATTATATTTTTCATTAATAATTTTTATGTCAATAATACAAGCTCTTTTAGAGATGATTGGTATAGCTATAATAGTTCCTTTTATCACTTTCTTATTAAAACCAGAGCAGTTGATGGAATATGATTTTTTAAAAAATTATATCAATTTAGACTCAATAAATTTTCAATCAGATATACTTTTGACATTTTGTATAATATTTTTTCTAATATTTTTAATTAAAAATTTTTTCATAGTTTTATCTAATAAATTAATTTTTAAATTTATTTATAATTTTAGAACTAATCTTTATTTAAAACTTTTAAAAAATATCTTACATCAAAATTATATGTTTTACGTTAAAAATAATACCTCAAAGATTTCAAATATTTTAAACAATCAAATTGATACATATACATTGTACGTGTTAAGGCCGACAATTTTTTTTATAAGTGAATTGATTATATTTTTTGGAATTCTTCTACTTGTTATTATAGGAAGTTTTTTAAACAGTTTGATATTTATAATTCCAATTCTTTTTTTCACAATGTTAATTCTAAAAAAAATTAATAAATCTATTAAATCTTGGTCAATTATTCGTATAAATGAAAATCAAAAATTAATTAATTCAAGCTACAATTTAATTAACAGTATAAAAGAAATTATTCTTTTTGGAAAAATAGGGGATTTAATAAAAAAATTTAAACAACCAACAAAATTATTATCTGAAGTTGAAATTAAAAATAGTGTGATTACTATTTATCCAAAAATTTTACTTGAACTATCTTTAATTTTAATACTTATAATTATTATAATTTCTATGAGTTTTTCAGGAAAAATTAACGATGAAATAATAATTACTCTAGGTTTTTATTTAGCAGTAGCTTATAGAGTGCTTCCATCATTTAATAAAATATTTAATTCAATCCAACACCTTAAATTTGGAAAACCATCTTATGAAAGTATAAAAGAATACTTCAATTTAAATCATAAAATAAAATTTGATGAAGATAATCAAAGTAATATATTTGATTTTCAAGACAAAGTAGAACTTAAAAATTTAGATTTTGAGTATATTAAAAATAAAAAAGTATTAAATAATATCAATTTAAAAATAGAAAAAAATAAGATTGTTGGTATTTTAGGTAATAGCGGTTCTGGCAAAACCACATTAATAAATTTATTAGCACAATTATTAGATCTTCAAAGTGGTGTGATTACAATTGACGGAAAAAAAATTGAAAACACAAATGACAAAAGAAAATTTCAAAATCTTATTTCAATTACATCGCAAGATTCTTTTTTATTTGATGGTACCATAAAAGATAATATAATATTTGGGTCTAATAAAAAATTTTCAAATCAAGACTTAGATAAATCTATTGAGATGGCGCAATTGAATGATGTTATAAACCATTTACCATCAGGTATAAATGAAGACATTGGTTCAGAAATTAAAACTTTATCCTCAGGTCAGAAACAAAGAATTACTATCGCTAGATCATTTTATAACAAAAGACAATTAATGATTTTTGATGAAGCAACAAATGCACTTGATAATGAAAATGAGAGACAAATTATAGAAAACTTAAAATCATATTCTAAAACTAGCAGTATAATCATAATCTCACATAATTTAGATAATTTGAAGATTTGTGATCATGTATATAAATTAAACGAAGGAAATTTATCAAAATTAAATTTAGAGAAATTTTAAATGATCAATTTACTATCAAAATTTAAAAATCAAAGAGTTCTAATTACAGGACATACTGGCTTTAAAGGATCATGGTTATCATTATGGCTTACGTATTTAGGTGCTAATGTAGTTGGAATTTCAAAAGATATTCCGACTGCTCCCTCAAATTTTTTAGCAAACCACTTGAAGAAAAAAATTAATCATCATATTTTAGATATTAGAGATAAGCAAAAATTAGAAAAAATAATAAAAAGATATAAACCAGATTACATTTTTCATTTAGCTGCCCAATCACTAGTAAAGAAATCATATGTAAAACCAATGTACACATTTGAGACAAATTCTCTTGGTACTTTAAATTTGCTTGAAATTTTAAGAAATTATAATAGCCGGAAAATTTGCTCGATCGTGATCATAACAAGTGACAAATCTTATAGAAATTTAGAACTCGATCGCGGTTACATAGAGACTGATATTATTGGAGGTTATGATCCTTATAGCGCATCAAAAGCTTGCGCTGAATTAATGATACAATCATATTTAAAAAGCTTCCTCTTAGACAAAAAAAACTTGAGAATTTCTGTTGCAAGAGCAGGAAATGTTATCGGTGGTGGAGACTGGTCGGAAGATAGATTAATACCCGATTGTATAAAATCAGTCCTAAATAAAAAAAAATTGATAGTCAGATTTCCAAATTCAACAAGACCTTGGCAACATGTCCTTGAGGTATTATATGGCTATATGTGTTTGGCTCTAAAACAAAAAAAAGAAAAAAACATTAATGGTAACGCATTTAATTTCGGTCCAAATAATAAAAGTTCAATTTCAGTACTAGATCTTATAAAAAAAATGAAGAAAAAGTGGAAAATAATTGATTGGAAAATCACATATCTTAAGAAAGGCGAATACGAGTCTAAATTGCTCAAACTTAATAGTTCTAAAATTTATAAATTTATTAAATGGAAATGTCTTTTGAGTACAGATCAGACTTTAGATATGGTGATAAATTGGTATAAAATTTATTTGAACAACAAAAAAATGAATATGTACGATTATTCAGTTAATCAGATAAAGGATTTTGAAAAAATAATAAAAAAAAGAAATAAATGAAAGTAGTCATATTAGCTGGTGGATTTGGAACTAGGATCGCGGAATACACAAAGACGATTCCAAAACCAATGATAAATATCGGAAATAAACCAATCATATATCATATAATGAAACATTACTCTAAATACGGTTTTAAAAATTTTTATATAGCCCTTGGTTACAAAGGCCATGTAATCAGAAAGTATTTTAGTAAAAAATTTTTTGATTGGAATGTTAATTTAATAGAGACTGGCAAAAATACTATGACGGGAGGAAGATTAAAAAGACTTAAAAAAATATTATCAAAAGAGAGATTCATGCTGACATATGGAGATGGTTTATCAAATGTAAACATAAACAAGTTATTAGATTTACATAAAAAAAATAAAAAAACTGTTACTTTGACAGCTGTTAGACCTCCAGCAAGATTTGGAGCTTTGAAAATAATTGGCACAAATGTAAATTACTTTAAGGAAAAATCTAAATTAGATGAAGGATGGATTAATGGAGGATATTTTGTAATTGAACCAGATTTTTTAAAAAATATTAAAGGTGATAAAACATATTTAGAAAAAGAGCCTCTAGAAAATCTTGCAAAAAAAAAACAACTCGGAGCTTATAAACATCATGGATTTTGGCAATGTATGGATACTAAGAGAGATAGAGATATTCTTAATCAAATTTTAAGAAAAAAAAAGATATTTTGAAAAAAAAAATATTAATTGTTGGTGGCTCAGGATTTATTGGATATCACTTAGCAAAAAAATGCTTAGATCTTAGGTGGGAAGTTACAAGCTTATCCTCAAGAAAACCAAATAAAATAAGAAAATTAAAAAAAGTTAATTATAGAATTTGTGATATATCAAAATTAAAAATAATAAAAAAAAATATAAAAGGTAACTACAATTACGTAGTCAATTTAGGAGGCTATGTAAATCACAAAAATAAAATAAAAACCTACCAAAGCCATTATTTAGGTTGTAAAAACTTATGTGATTTTTTTTTAAATAAAAATATAGATAAATTCATTCAAGTAGGCAGTAGTATAGAGAACGGGAAACAATCATCTCCTCAAAAGGAAACAAAGAAAGTAGAATATACAAATATACCGTCAACTTATGGGCAGTCGAAACTTAAAGCTACAAATTATTTATTAAAACTTTTTAAACAAAATAAATTTCCTGCAATAATTTTAAGACTTTACTTAGCATACGGTCCGAGGCAAGATAATAATAGGTTTATTCCAATTATTATTAATAGTTGTTTAAAAAATAAAAAATTTGATTGTTCTGAAGGCAAACAGTACAGAGATTTTATTTATATTGATGATGTTGTAAGCGTGATCATGAAATCCTTAAAGTCAAATATAGTTGGAGAAATTTTTAATATTGGAACAGGTAAACCAAAACAAATTAAGTTTATAATTAAAAAAATAAAGAAATTAATTAATAAAGGCGAACCAAACTATGGAAAAATAAAAATGAGGAAAGACGAAATCATGAAACTTTACCCTAATATTAACAAAGCTAAAACTAAGCTAAACTGGAAACCTAAAATTAGTTTTGAAAATGGTTTAAAAAAAACAATAAATTATTACCATAAATTATCACATGGAAAAAAAAGTTAGTATCATCATAAATTGCTTTAACGGAGAAAAATATCTTAAGCAGACCTTAGATAGTATTTTAGGACAAGAATATAAAAATTGGGAATTAATCTTTTGGGATAATAAATCAACTGATAGTAGTCCCGTGATATTAAAAACATACAATGACGAGAGGATTAAATATTTTTTAGCAACTGAGCATACTAGTTTATACATGGCAAGAAATTTGGCTGCAGAAAAGGCAACAGGAGATTTTTTAGCATTTTTAGATTGTGATGATTGGTGGAACACGAATTTTTTAAGCTCGAGACGTATTTTTTTTGATAGTTCTGAATATCATTTTTCATATTCAAATTGTAATCATTATTTCCAAAAGAAAGATAGATTTGAAAAATTTACAAACAAACATTTAGATAGTGGATTTATATTTGATTTTTTAGCTAGAGAATACCTTGTAAAAATAAGCTGCTTTATAATAAGAAGAGATATTTTTCAAAAAGAAAGTAAATTCAACAAAAATTATAATATAATTGGAGACTACGAGTATGTAATGAGAATTGCGGAAAAATATAAGGCATTCGCAATTCAGGAGCCACTGGCAAATATAAGATTTCACCAAAGTAATTTTTTAGATTTAAATAGAAAAATGTTTTTTGAAGAATATTTAAATTGGTTTTTATCTACTGACTTTCGTAATGAAAATTATAAAAAAAATAAAAAATACTTTTCTAGACAATTATTAAAACTAAGATTAATTAGCTATATGCCCTCATTTTTAGTTAATATTTTGAAAAAAAATCGATGAGAAAAGAGTTGCACGTTCTTACTAACGACAGAATTTACATGAAAGGAGGTTTTTATACTTCCAATAATGATTTAGCCAATATCCTATCATCTTGTGGAAAATCTCATAAAATAAATCTGATTTGTAGAAAAAGTTATAACTCATTAAATTATAAAATAAATGTACCAAACTTAAAAATTATAAAAGATTCATTATTGAATGAAAACCTTTACAGCAACAAAACAAAACTTTTAATGATCTCAATCACTCCGTTTAACGTTTTAAAGATGATACATATAAATTTTATATTAAAAACAAAAATACGAGGATATGTATATTTGAGAAGTGATGGATTTAAAGAATATCAGAATAAACTAGGTATAATTGGATATTGCCTATACTATTTTATGTTTAAAATTGTCACTAATAACCTTAAAATTATCGCGTGCTCTAACAAATTGTCTAAAGTTAAGAACGCAAGGTTAGTAAGTCCATCAGAAATAGATAAAACTTGGTTGAGTAATATAAAAAATCCGAATCTAAAAAAACCAAAACTTTTGTACATTGGACGTATAAGAAAAGAAAAGGGAATATTTTCATTAATTAGTTTATTAAAAAAAGTAAAATTTCAATTTAATTTTATTGCAATTGGAGGTAATCAGAACAAGAAAATTACAGATAAAATATTTATTTTGAAAGAAATTATTAATTTTAAAAGTTTAAAAAAAAAAATAGACCGAAGTAACATTTTTATATTACCATCTTATACAGAAGGTTCGCCTAAAGTAATTTTAGAGTCTTTAGCTCGATTGAGACCGGTTATCATTTTCGATGAAATAAAGCATGTTAAAAAAAATTATTATGGTGTATTCGTATGCAAAAGAAATGCTACTCATTTATATACAACTATAAGATATATATTGAAAAACTATTCCAAAATTAAAAAAAATATGAAAAAAAATAAACTAATTTTAAAGTCAGATTTTCAGTTACAATTTGCGAGAATTATAAATGGATAAATACTTAGAAAAATTTACGCTCAACTTAATACTATTTTTTCCATTTTTAATGATATTCGGAATATTTACATCGCAGGTCATATCTTTATCAATTATATTGATCTCTGTATATTTGATAATAAAGACTAATAAGTTTTATATACTCAACAACAAAATATTAATATTTCTATTTTTATTCTCATTTTATATTGCATTAAATGCTTTATTAAATGGCAAAACCATTTTTCAGTTATCCACTTTATTCTATTTTAGATTTGCAGTTTTCACGGCGTGTATATTTTTTATCTTACAATTACAACAACTAAAAATACATGTGAGAGAACACTCCTTATATTTATTTATATTTTCTTTCATTCTATTAGATGCGATTTATCAATACATATTTGGATATAACTTTTTTGGTTTTGAAGTTGATCAGAAACAAAATTATGGAAGAGTAGCAGGTCTATTTGAAGAAAATTTGATCTTAGGAAGTTTTCTTCTGAGGTTTTTTCCAATAATTTTGATTATAATTACTCTTAATAAATTTGACTTAAAAAAGTATTCAATTTTATCTACAATTTTTTTCGCGATATATTTCCTTACTATATTTCTATCAGGTGAAAGAACAGCTTTTTTTCTTCTAATTATTTTTTTAGTTCTCTCAATTATTTTTATTAGATACTTTAGAAAAATTTTTATTAATTCTTTAATTATTTTTTCAATCATTGTAACTTTACTATCTTACTTCAAAATTGGAGAATACAACCCAACTGATAGAATGTTTTTCAAAACTTTTAATGAAATTACAGATCAAAAAATTAAAGATGATTACAAGATAAAAAAATTAGAGGATAAATTTAATTATTCTCGTGATATAAAATTTTTTAGTAAAGATCATGAAGGACATTTTAAGTTAGCCTTACATTTATTCTCAGAAAATAAAGTATTCGGCACCGGCCCTGAAGGTTTTAGAGTTCATTGTGGCAATCTTAATCATAATTCAAATATCGGTGTATGCTCGGTGCATCCACACAATTTGTTTTTGCAAGTACTATCAGAATTAGGTTTGATTGGCGTAATATTCTATTTTATTGCCGCGATATATGTAATTTACAATTTTTTTAAAATTGTAAAAATAGGTTCATTAAAAATGAATGTTGAACAAATTTCATTTTTAATATCAAGTTTAGCTATTATGATTAATTTTTTTCCGTTTGTTCCGAGTGGAAATTTTTTTAATACTTGGATATCGATTATAATCTATTATACACTAGGGTTTTATTTGTACTTAAACAGTAAAATTTTTAAAAAATGACTTATATATCAATTACAATTTTAACAAATATCTTTCTACTTCTATCATTTAATAAGATAAAAAAATTGATGCCTTTAAATGATAAACCTGATAAAAAACTCAAAATTCATAAGCAAAATGTTCCTTTGTTAGGTGGAATATTTATATTTTTTAATTATTTCGTCTTGTCTGTTTTATCTTTAATCATTGAAACTCCTTTTATTAATTTTTCTACTACAAGGGAATATGCAAGTATTCTTCTATTCGTTTCCCTGTTTTTCTTGGTAGGGCTTTTTGATGATAAATATAATGCCAAACCTTTTAGTAAAATTTTAATATTAATATTTATCTCATTTCTAGTAGTACTAATGAATGATAATCTTATAATTAAAAATATTACTCTATCTTTTTATGACAAAAATATTTTTCTTTTTAATTTTGCAATATTTTTTACCATATTTTCTATAATTATTCTTGTTAATGCGCTTAATTTTTATGATGGAATTAATTGCCAGTCCATTTTATTTTTTATTGCTATTTTCGCTTTTCTGTATTTCTCATTTGACCAAAATTTATTTTATCTACTAAATATAATTATTTTATCTATGTTGTTTATTTTGAATCTAAAAAATAAGTTGTTTTTAGGTGACTCAGGAATTTATTTACTTGGAGCTGTGTTAAGTTTTAGCTTAATTTATGAGTACAACATTAACAAAAATTTTCTTAAAGCTGATGATATATTTGTTTTATTAATGTTGCCTGGCTTTGATTTGCTTAGACTTTCATTAACCAGAATATTGAGTGGAAGAAATGCTTTTGTTGGAGATAGAAATCATATTCATCATTTGCTAAATAAAAAGTTTTCACTTTTAAAAACAAATCTTATTCTGATAATTATGTTTAGCGTACCGATACTTTTTAAAAATTTAATAATGTTAAACAACTTAAATACTATTTTTTTATTTTTATTAATTTACTGTATTTTAATTAATTTAATTCAAAGAAAATGAGATGAATATAATAATTGGAAAAAATAGTTCTTTAAGCAGGTCCTTATCTATAGAGTTAAAAAATTCAATAATTTTATCGGCAAACTCTTCAAATTTAATTAGCAAATTAAAAAAATATAAAAATAAAAAAATTAATTTGATAATCAACAACTTTTACCCAGCCTATAAAATAAATACAATAAGTAATAAAGATTATGAAAATTTCAACAAACTATCTCTTAAAATTATTTTTGATATTTTTGCAAATTTAAAACCAAAAAATATAAATAAAATTATTTATACAAGTAGCTCTTCAGTTTTCATAATCCCTCAAAATATAAATAATTTTAGTAATGATATTTTTAATAGAAATTTGCAAGGATCATTTAAAATTGCCGCTGAGGCCTTGGTTAGCAATTACTGTGGTAAAAATAACATTAAATGTTATATCATGAGAGTTTTCAATACATTTGGGGACCCTAATTGCAAGTTTTCATTTATAGAAAAATTAATTCAATTAAAGCAGAAGAATAAAAAAGTAAAACTTATTAATGGTGGAAATTCGGTAAGAGATTTTATTCATGTTAGAGATGTTGCAAAAATTTACAAATATTTTTTAAAGAATAATATAAAATCTAATTATTTTGATATAGGTACGGGTAAGGGTTATCATATTAAAGATTTAGTAAAACTACTTGATTTTAAAAATGAAAAAATTCTTAAAATAAATAATGTACACGAAAGAGATCATTCGATAGCAAACAATATAAGATTAGTTAAAATTTTAAAAAATTTTAAATTTGTAAATGTAGAAAGATATATAAAGTCTAAGGCTAATGTTAAATCAAAGAACAAAATTCTCTATGTGAAAGATAATAATTTCAAAGATTTTAAGCCATCGGGACATATTATTTATGGGGCTGGATTTGCAGGAAATGTTATTTTAAAAGAACTTAAAAAGTCAAATGAGGATGTGCTTTATTTAATTGACGATAATATAAAGTTAAGAAACACATCAATAAATGGCACCCCTATAATAAACTTTACAGATTTAATTAAATTAAAAGCTAAAATTAATGTTAGAAGAGTTTATGTGTGCATTCCTTCATTTGAAAAAAATAAATTAGAGTCTTTAATTTATAGATTAAAACAGCATTTTTTTGATGTGAGATATTTACCTCAAAAAAAATATTTGATTTCCGACAAACTGGACTTAAATGATTTTAAAATCAACGAGATAAATCAAATTTTAAAAAGAAAACAACACGAGCAAAAATTAATTAAAAATATTAACAAAAAAAATGTTTTAGTCACTGGAGGTGGAGGCTCAATAGGATCTGAGATTTGCAGGCAATTATGTATTCAAAATGTAAAAAAACTTATTTGTTTAGATCAATCGGAATTAGCAATTTATAACCTTAAAAAAAAACTAGGATCAAAAAGTATTTTTGTATTAGGGGATATGAGCGATGAAAATTTAGTGCGGACCATTATAAAAAAATATAAAATTAATTTAGTGATACATGCTGGTGCTTATAAACACGTAAATATTCTCGAAGAAAATATTTTTTCAGCTATTAAAAATAATATTTTTGCTACGGCAATATTAAGTTCAATCTCTCTTGAAAATAGATGTGATTTTTTATTAATATCAACTGACAAAGCGGCGGAACCCAAGTCTGTATTAGGATATACTAAGCGTTTAGCCGAAAAGTATTGTGAGTACTTAAATACTTTTAATAATAACAAAAGTTATATCAATATAGTTCGATTTGGTAACGTCTTCGGTAGTTCAGGTTCCGCTGTAAATAATTTTCTGGATCAAATTAATAATAATCAATTAATTACAGTAACAAATAAAAAGGCGACAAGATATTTTATGACAATTATCGAAGCTTGCTTTTTGGTTTTGCAAACAACTAATAGCAAATTTAAAAATAAAACTTTTGTATTAAATATGGGCAAACCCATAAACATATACAAGCTTGCTGAATATTTTGCTAAATTAAAAAGTAAAATTAATCCAACTTATAAATATAAAATTGTCGAAACAGGTTTGAATACCGGAGAAAAAATGCATGAGAAACTTTTTTCAACAAATGAGAAAATACTTTATTCTGATACGTATTTGAAAGTAATTAAAAAGAAGAAAATTCATAGAGT
>MDTC01099929.1_pt1 | contig 11051 bp, 10 predicted proteins | sample 811181 | NCBI WGS metagenome assembly MDTC01 (sample SAMN05326644, study PRJNA326480) | marine metagenome | isolation source: seawater | place: Pacific Ocean: North | collected 2011 | reverse complement strand
TTAATGTTTTGCAGTAAACAATGACCAAGCTCATGGCACAATCCAACATCTTTCAACCTTACAATAGTTTCATTTTGAAATTTACCTGGTAGGACTGATGATGATTTTGTTTTGATCTCAGACGCTTGAATGGTGCTTTCCCCCATCATCAAACTAGCTAATTCTGAAGGATTGGTCTCGCCTCTGTTCCGAGTAGCCTTAACTTTCCCATGACGCAGAATCGTGATTCGATCTGAGAGTTCGATAACCTCCCGCATCTTGTGTGAAATAAAAAGAATGGCGTGCCTATCCTTTTTCATTTGGTAAAGGATTTTGTAAAGTGCCTCGGATTCTTGGGGAGTTAATACGGCAGTGGGTTCATCTAGGATCAGGATTTTGGCACCCCTAAACAGAACCTTGAGGATTTCAACTTTTTGTTGTTCTCCCACCGAAAGGTCTTGGACGCGCAGATCTGGGTTCAATTCCAGGCCATAACGGTTTCCCAATTCCTTGATCTGTTGTCGAACTTTTGCTTTCTGTAATCGAAACGATTGAGGAGTCCCTAGAATGATATTTTCAGAAACACTGTGATTTGGAATCAGCATAAAATGCTGGTGTACCATCCCTACTCCGTGAGTGATGGCTTGGGCTGGGTTCTCTAGGCGGAGAGGTTTTCCCTCAAGAAGCATGGAACCAGAATCTGGAACGTAAAGACCACTGATAATATTCATCAGCGTTGATTTTCCGGCCCCATTTTCACCTAGAATCGTGTGTATTTCCCCACGATTTAAAGTAAGGTCGATCTGATCATTCGCAACAATTCCTGGAAATTCCTTATGGATTTTCTGAAGTTCCAGGACGGGGTTCACTTAACCTTATGAGTTCTGGTTGCATTGTAGACTAATCCACCTGTAGCCATATATTTTTCAAGTAGTCGTTTACTCTCCTCAACCATAATTCCCTCTTTCAAACGAATACCACGTTGCCTTAAAACACCTTTAATGTTGCTGGGCAAAGGTCCTTCATCAAAGCCTGTGATTTGTTCAACTTCTTGACTAGTCGCAGCATAGCAAACTTCTCTAACTCCTGACCAAATCACGGCTCCCAAGCACATTGCACACATCTGAGCATTGACCACAATTTGGAATTCAGGTAGTTCCTCAGCCCCCAAGTCATGGGTACCAACAGCTTTCTGTGCCAAGCTTAGAGCCATCACCTCAGCGTGCGCAGTTGAACAACCTGTGGCAACGACTCGATTGACTCCAACAGAAATCAACTTTCCGGATTCTAATTCAAACACTGCAGCCCCAAAAGGCCCTCCACTACCTTTTTCAATTTGTCGATCAGTGAGACTGAGCACCAAATTCATTCGTTCTTCAGAACCCGGGAAAAAATCTGGTTGGTTCCTTAAAAAATCTTGAATCCATTCAGGCAAATACAAATCAATTTGGTGAGGAAGATCTTTCATTCAGTTTTGCTGCTTCAAATGTTGGAAATCAGGATGCGTACCCCTTCATCCCAGTGTACTTCCTCCAAATTTTTTCCTGGACCTTCTCGATCAACTATCAAGAAATCTTGCTTGGAGACCAGAGGAAGTAACGAGTGATGCCATATACCTTTTGAGTATTGTACTCCTTGATTACCTCGGGCTAAAAAGCATCTCACTGCCTCGGGCTTGGGTTCAGTTGCCACAACCACCAGCCAGGGTTCTGCCTGTAAAGGGACAAACGCTTGGGATCCCAATGGGTGTCTTTCAACAAGCTTTAGTTCCAGCGGACGGGGGCGAGAACGCCCTCTAAAAATAGACAAAATTGCCGACCCTTCATCTAACTCCACCTTGGATAGAGCATGATGCCTCTCTGTTGTCCCTTCATTGATCATGAAAGATTTTGCATTATTCGGTTCGATTACCTGGCCAAAAGGGGCAAAGTTTCTTTCCGTCAATGGTTCTGGTTTAACCTCAATCACAGTTTACTCCCAAAAACCCGGAATCGAGAAATTCCACCATCTGGAAAAATATTGAGTTTGACATGGCTGATGGGCCCTATTTTTTCAAGATTCTTCAATTCAAATTGATGAATTGTATCTGGGTTTAAATCCTTTTCTTTAAGCAATTCTTGCCAAAACATGGATTGGGTAATCAGAGATTGATCAGTACCCCATTCAACGTTTTGAGCCTGAACTGAACATTTTGCAGGTGAATTTCCTTTATAAAAAGATGTGTCTACTACAATTCTATTTGCCTCTCCAGCCGCACCCAAAGCAATCAATAACCAATCAAAACCAGGTTCACGACGCCGCCGAGTTTCCCAGCCATCTCCCATATTGATGCCTTTGCCAGAATCCAACACAGCCTGTACATTCCCATAATGAGCATCATTATACGCTACAATTCTTCCTCCATTTTTGAGGCCAGACAGCTCAATATCTGACCCTGAACTAGACCAGTCAGGAAGAACGTTACCATATGCCCGGAATCGGGCAACACCCCCATCAGGGTAGATGTTCAGTCTCAACCAACGCCAAGGTCCCGGCTGTTGGCAATTGAAAATATGCCGCTTGGATGGGCCAAGGCTGACTGATGGGAGAATTTCCTCCCAGCTATTTGATGAATCTCCGGGATCATCCTCTTCTTTAGATCCCCAAACTGAAGCTGCTGGAGGGTAATTACCTGTGAAGTGGGTGGTGTCTAATTCGAGGCCAACCAAATCTCCAGGCACTCCCAATCGAATCACGCACCAATCATGTCCTCCGTACCGTCTACGTTTACTTTCCCAACCGTCCATCCATTTTCCAAAATCATCATAAACATCTGGTTTGAAAACAGGATCTGTCTCAGCCAACATCCGTTCTCGAGAGGCAAAGCTATCATCACTACAACGCAATGCAACTGTTCCAAGTCTTGGTGAACATAAATTCGTAGTAGAACCAACAAAATCGGGGGTTTGAATAATTTCCTTAATTGCCTTTTCCGTCATGTATTCCTAAAAAATGACATTAGTTTTGTTTAACTGCCTCTATAGGTCGAATAACCGAAGGGGCTTAACAATAGCGGAACATGATAGTGTTGATCTGGGTTCTGAATTTCAAATTCAATCCTGACCATAGGATAGAAGAAGCTTTGGATATTTTGTGAACTGTAATATTTCTGTACGTCAAAACTTATCCGATAATTGCCTTTAGCCAATGAGCCTGGTTCTAGAAGGTTAGTTAGCCTTCCATCGGTATTAGTCAATCCGCGTCCGAGCATTTGCCATTTGGAGTTGATCCATGATTCCAACTGGATTGGAACATTCTCAGCTGGGCATCCTTTGGAAGTATCGAGAACGTGAGTAGTGATTGGACTCATTTTTTGGTTTATTTGAACATTTTATCTAGCCGTAGCAACATGATTTTTTGTTGCTCTTGTTGAGCTATCTGAAGTTCTTCTTCAGGAGAATTGTTGATTCTTGCTTCAAGTAAATTCAGCATTTCAAGCGCTGACTTACCTGTAGCACATACCAAAAAGACGTATCCAAATCGCCGAGAATATTCTTCATTGCCTAAAGCAAGTCTATCCAGAACCTCTTCTTCAGCCACGGCTACCCCGGCCTGTTCGTTAGCAGACCAATTTCTTGTGCTGGCAAAACGTGCAGCCAGTGCCTGCCGATCACCAATTCGTGGATGATGCGCAAAGGCTTCCAGCCATTCTTGAACTTGCAAACTCTCCCAAATTCGGACAGCAGTGTTTTGTACCTCCTCCAACGATTGGAAAGGTCTCAATTGGGCCATTTTTTTTGCCCAATTCTGAGAGCCACAGCAAAGCAAAAGTACTTCTTCAGCCTGCTCTATTGGCAAAACCTGGAAGTCAGAGAAGTTCATTCACTAGTGCCTAAATCTAGCCACTTCTCAGCTGGATGAACTTTGTACCAATGTTCAGCGATACACACTCTACGTGTGACCCAAACTCGTTCATGCTTTTGAATGTGATCTATAAACTTGCGCAATCCTTCGAAGCGACCAGGGCGTCCAATCAAACGGCAATGTAGTCCAATGGACATCATCTTGGGCGCGGTCTCACCCTCCTTGTAAATTGTATCGAAAGCAGCTCTTGCATAATTGAAAAAATCCTCTCCTGTATTAAAGCCCTGGGCTGTCCCAAACTTCATATCATTCACATCCATAGTATAGGGGACTAGCAGGAGCGGTTTTTCACCGTGCAACTCCCAGTAGGGAAGATCGTCGTTGTAAACGTCGGAGTTGTAAAGAAATCCACCTTCCTCTGCAACGATTCTACGAGTATTTGGACTGATTCGTCCGATGTAGCATCCAAGTGGTCGGCTTCCCGTAAGTTGTTGCTGTATTTCAATGGCCTTTTGCAGGTGGGCTCTCTCAGTTTCTTCACCAACATATTGGTAATCGATCCAACGGTAGCCATGAGTGGCGATTTCATGGCCATCTGCGAGCATTCTCGCTGCAACAGTAGGATTTTTCTTAAGAGCCATCCCTACGGCATAAACGGTTAAAGGTAATCTATGTTCACGAAATAGCTTTAGAATTCGCCAAACTCCAGCTCGGCTGCCGTATTCATAGATTGACTCAATATTCATGTTCCGAACACCGGCTAAACCAGGAGCACCAACAATTTCCCAAAGGTAGCTTTCAGAGTGGGGATCACCATCAAGCACACAGTTTTCGCCACCCTCTTCGTAGTTAAGTACAAATTGAACAGCTATTTTGGCTTGATTTGGCCACTGTGGATCAGGCGACTCAGGCCCATACCCCAGCAAATCTCTAGGACATGACTGATTTAGTTCCATTAATTTCCCAAATTTATGCAGAGACAGACAAATTCATCCACAGGGTTGATCACTTTGGAAGCGACCCAAGTAAGTTTTTGCTCGAGGAAATGCATAACCATTTCGTTTGCTTGTTTGCAGACCCAGAGCGACAAGGCCTTCTACCAGCTTTACTGCAGAGGTGACTCCGTCAATAACTGGAACTTGAAATTCTTGAGAGAGATCTCTTGCCAAATCGACCATCCCGGCACAGCCCAGTACAATCGCTTCGCTTCGGTCCGCTGATAAAGCAAGGGCGACTTCGTCTCTAATTTTTTTTCTCCCTCCAGAATTCTCGTCTTCCAAATCCAAAACGGGAACTTCTGAGGCTCTAACTCTTTGGCAAAGTCGCTCCATCCCGTACTTCAAAACAAGACCTTCCAATGCTGGCACAGAACGATTGAGCGTGGTAACGATACTAAAAGAATTTGCCAACATCGAGGCCATATGAACAGCAGCTTCACAGATACCCAGTACTGGACCAGCAACTTGACAACGTGCGGCATCAAGACCAGTGTCATCAAAACAGGCTATGATAGTTCCCTGACAACCAACTTCAGCACCCTTCCTAATTTCTTCCAAAAGTCCCGGAATACTAAAAACTTCGTCATAGTAACCCTCAATGCTCACTGGTCCATCTGAGGGATTGGAAGCTAGAATTTCGGTACCCGGACTCGCCACAGAACGAGCCGCAATCGCAGCTTTTTCTGTCATCGATGCAGTAGTGTTCGGATTGACCAACAAGAGTTTCATTAAACCCCTTTTCCTGCATCTGAACCGTAGCTTTCTTGACGTCTTCTTAGGTAGAACAAGACTCCCATTGCAGCTAGAATCATGAAGAGAGAAAAGAAGGTAGTTAAGGTGCCCAGGGCGTAGAGGGTTGGGGTGGTCACATTAGTAGTCATCCCAAAGATTTCTAAAGGAAGGGTATTCTTAACTCCTGATGTCATCAGAGTTCGAGCAAATTCATCGTAAGATAGAGTGAACCCGAAGAGGGCCACACCAATCAAACTTGGCCCTATGATCGGTAATACAACATGGCGGATTGTCTGCCAATTGGAGGCACCCAAATCCTTGGCAGCTTCCTCGTAAGACCTATCGAATCTATTGAAAATGGCAATCATGATCAAAAAGCCGAAGGGGAGTGTCCATGTAAGGTGCGCACCCAAACCAGATGTAATCCAAGACACTTCCCAATCCATGATATTGAAGATAAGGCCAATTCCAAGGCTTACAAGAATGGAGGGGACTATTAAGCTTGCCACTGTAGTGTAGAAGAGCAGGTTTGACCCAAAAAATTTCTTCCGGAAAGCTAGACCTGTTAACAGTGAAATCACTACAGTCAACACCATCACAGTTAGGCCCAGTTGCAACGAACGCAAAAAAGATGTTTTAAAGTCACCCACAAGTTGTTCGCCGAACAAGGCAAAAAACCAGTGGACTGAGAATCCATTCATTGGAAAAGTAAGCCCGCCATTTGGCCCTTGGAAAGACAAGATCACAATCGCAGAAATTGGACCGTACAAAAATAACACAAACAATCCGAAGAAAATGGCCAACCAATAAAAGCTTGCAGGACGTTTTCTGTACATCAAAGTTCCTTCTTTAAATCAACAACCCGCATCATGAGACTGACCATAATCAGTACAACTGCCAGCAGGACTACGGCATGTGCTGCCGCTGCAGGATACAATAGAAGTGAGATTTCGTTCCACATCATGACGCCCACTGAAGCTCTCTGTCCTCCACCCATCAAGCGAACGGTAATGTAGTCACCCATGACTAGGGTAACCACAAAAATAGAACCTATGGAGATACCTGGTTTGCAAAGTGGAATTATAATATTGGTGAGCATTTGCCAACCACTCGCACCACCATCAATTGCCGCTTCAATCAAAGAGCGATCGATACGCATCATGCTGTTAAAGATCGGCACTACCATGAATAGGGCGTAAAGATGAACAAATGCCAAAACGATTGAAAAATCGGAAAAAAGAAGGAATTCCAAGGGTTCATCGATCAACCCAATGGACTGAAGCATAGTGTTAAAAACTCCGTTTCGCCCTAAAAAGGGAATCCAGGAAATCATTCGAATAACGTTTGAGGTCCAAAACGGAATTGTACAAATCAGGAATAAAACAATTTGCCAACGTGTGGTGTGAATATGAAAGGCAAGAAAATAGGCTACTGTGAAACCAATCAGGAATGTAAAAAGCCAAGTCAGGCCTGCGTACCAGAAGGTATTTAAATAGGTCTTATAGGTAACCTTTGATCCAAGGGCATCAGAATAATTTGTCCAAACAAAATCAGGGAAAAATGAGAAATCGTTGTAGTCCCAAAAACTTACGATCAAGATCGTTCCAATCGGCAAAACTAGAAAAAATCCCAGAATTACACTGATCGGTGAAATTTGAAGAAGGGTTGAGAGAGGAGATTTATGATCCACATTGTCCGAAATTTGTGGGGGCTCAAAGCCCCCTTACTTTCAATTATGCAGCTATGAACTCATTCCACTTGCGAACCATATAGCGGTTTTCATCCATTACTGAATTCCAACACTTCACATTCCCCATTCGCTCAAGGAATGAACCACCATCTCTCACAGCACCCGCTGGTTCCATTTTGTTACCAAATGGGTCAATAATGTCGTTTTTAGCAGCCTTACCCTCATACCAAAAGCCCCATTCGTCCTCCGACATATGAAGCTTTGAAGTCTCTGGAGCAGCCGAGTAATAGCCTTGACGCATCAAAAGGCCGCCAACCCAACCCGATAGGTACCAATCGATATATTCGTAGGCTGCATCCAACTCCAAGCCAGAGAGGTTTCGAGCCAAACCAAGGCCCCCACCCCAGGATCGATATCCTTCTTTCAGGGGCTGGTAAACGCAAGGTAATCCCATTGAACGTACTTTGGTGATTGCTGGTGACCACATGGATTGAATAACAACCTCACCAGAAGCCATCAAATTGACCGATTCGTCAAAGGTTTTCCAGAACGCTCGGAATTGTCCAGCTTTCTTTGCCTCAGTGAAGATCGCCATGGTCTTGTCGATCTCTTCCTTGGTCATGTTTCCTTTGTCACCATATTGAACTTCGCCCATCGCTTCGCAGACCATTGCAGCGTCCATGATGCCGATTGAAGAAATGTTGAGAATAGAGGCCTTCCCTTTGAACTCAGGGTTCAGCAACTCTGTCCAGCTGTTGATAGGACGATTGATCAGGTCTGGCCTGATGCCAAGTGTATCAGCATTGTAAATGGTGGGAACCATCGTATACCAGTTAGTCATTACATTTGAAAAACCCTTTGAATCTGGTCCACCAGTGAAGCTAACAGTATGTGGGGCTGTCCCCTGTGCAATCGTAGAGGTTGGAGTCAATCTACCGTCTTTGAAAGTGCCGGCAATTTTGTCAAAGTATTTCAACTTACTGATGTCCATCGGTTGCATGTTCCCGCTAGGCCATACTTTCTTCAAAGTAAAATACTCAATATCAGCAATATCAAAACTCTTGGGCTGAGTAACCACACGTTGTGCCGTAGCATCAGTATCTAATGCTGTCAGTTCCAGATTGATTCCGAGATCTTCTTTGGCCTTCTTGGCAATTGCATTAATGTTTGAAACTCCAGTTCCAAATTGTCTTAGAGTGACGTTCTTGATGTTTTGTGCCCAGATTGTGGGGAAACCCGTGATTGCCTGAGATCCCACGGCGGCCCCGAGAGCGACCGCGCTTCCACGTTTGAGAAGATCACGCCTTGAAAGAGGGTTTGGTGTGGTGGAATTTTTCATAATGTCTCTCCAGAAGTAGAAGATTTTTTAATTAAGCAAACATAAATCCTGAGATTTCCAGCTTGCGGCAAGCTGTTTACCATAGGAAATTTCCAACTGCTCAAGCAGCTGTTCAGGCAGTGTGACCTCCAGTTCCTGCTCCCCGTCGAGTTGGAGCGCCACACTTATGCTGGTTCCCTTGTATTCAACTGCCGTAACAGTACCCCGCACCTCATTCGGGTGCGTAGACTCCTCAGAAGGCCAATCCAGCCTAATGCAGTCCTGACGAAGTGAGAATGTTACTGGGCCTGACGGGGTACCCGATGCAGTCCAAGGAACCAGATAACTGAAGCCCTCCTCGCTGCGCAGAAGAGCTTCTGATTCTGAATACTTTTTTTCAAATTTTGCTTTTAGTAGATTGTGTCCTCCAACAAATTTAGCGACAAATTCACTCTTTGGTTGATTGAAAACCTCTCTCGGGGTTCCCGCTTGCTCAATGTTTCCTTGGTTCATCACAACGACCTGATCGGCCATTGCAAGGGCCTCAACTTGACTGTGAGTCACATGAATGAATGATATCCCCAATTCAACCTGTAAGCGCTTTAATTCAGCCCGCATCTTCACTCTCAAGAAGGGATCCAATGCAGAGAGGGGCTCATCTAGTAAAAGTACAGAGGGGTGTGTAACCAAGGCTCTTGCCAAGGCAACACGCTGCTGTTGTCCCCCAGAGAGTTGGGCTGGGATTCTCTCTGCATAAGAAGACATGTGGACCAATTCCAGATATTCATCAGCAACTTTTTGCCTCTCATGTTTTTCAACTCCTCGCATTTTCAAACTGAAGGCTACGTTATCCCGACAATTCAGATGAGGAAAGAGCGCGTAATTCTGGAACATCATCGCTGTCTCTCTCTTAGCCGGAGGTACTTCGTTTATCTCCTTGTTGGCTAATATGATTGAGCCCCCAGTGACATCTTCATGGCCTGCAATCATTCTCAATGTCGAAGTTTTTCCGCAACCACTGGGGCCAACCAAACAGCAATAACTTCCAGCTGGAATTTTCAGGTTAATTCCATTGACTGCGGTGGCTTGGCCATATTTTTTACAGAGTTGAACCAATTCAACATCTCGCGCTTCTCTTGTAAGTGATTTTTGCTCAGGCAAACGACTCTCCCCAAATTATTAAAGATTAGCTATGCTACCTTTTCAGCCATATTCGTGATGGATTGTCCTGGCTTCGGAACTAAAGGAATTTCTGAATTAGTTAGACCCCATGCTGCCTCTGGATCTTCCAACCAAGTCATACATCTCAGGACTTCTTCGGAGGTCGCAGGAATTGCCAGGGGAACTGCTTTACCAGGTGAAATATGTCCTAGCGCCTGCTTGACTGCTGTAAATGAGGCCAGTGAAAGCATCAATGGAGGTTCCCCCACAGCTTTACTTTTCCGAATGCTTCCATTCGGAGCTGGATCCTCATAAAGTTCGATCCGAAGATCTTTCGGGAGATCCCCAACATTTGGAATTTTGTATGAAGTTGGTGAATAAGATAGAAGTTTTCCATCTTCCTGATACCGGAGTTCCTCCATACTCACCCAACCCAAACCTTGTATGAAGCCACCAACTATCTGACCCCTGTCGACACCAGGGTTGATTGAATGACCAATGTCTAACAACATATCCACTCTTTCTAAAGTCCATTGGCCTGTGAAGCGATCAATCTCTACTTCGGCAACGCACGCCCCAGTTGTGTAGTAGTGGAATGGGCTACCTTTTCCAGTGGATTGATTGAATTCAACACCCGGTGTCCTGTAAAATCCTCTTTCACCAAGATTCACACGGTTTCTATAGGCTTGTAGAGCCAGTTCTCCAAAAGTCACCTTTTTCTCAGGGCACCTACGATCCCAAACTTTGCCGTTAGAAAATTCGATAGCTTCTGATGATTTAGAAAGTCTAACCTGAGAATCTGCGAACAGTTCAGCTGCAAACTCAGCCAGACGAAATCGAATGGCCTGGCAAGCATTGGCTGCAGCCATTCCATTGAGGTCTGTCCCTGCAGAGGCCGCTGTGGGAGACGTATTATGATTCTTCTCAGTCGAGGTCGTCATATACTTGACTTGCTCTGTGAGAACTCCCAATTCCTCTGCTACGATCTGACGGATTTTCACTGTCAGGCCCTGCCCCATTTCAGTTCCACCTGTTGAAACCTGTATTGAGCCATCTTTAAGGATATTGATCAGTGCATTCGCCTGATTAAGAAAAGTAGTTGTGAAGGATATCCCAAACTTCATTGGCGTTAGCGAAATTCCCTGAAGATGATTAGTTGAGTTCTCATTTAACCTTCGGACTTTCTTAAGTCTCGCTTCATAATCTGAACTTGTGTGGAGTTGTCTGAGTATTTGCGGCAACCGGCTTTCGACCCTCTGACCATAGGGGGTAAGATCTCTTGGGAAATTTCCGTAGCAGTTCTGACTACGAATCTCATAGGCGTCACGCT
>MDTC01069959.1_pt1 | contig 11051 bp, 7 predicted proteins | sample 811181 | NCBI WGS metagenome assembly MDTC01 (sample SAMN05326644, study PRJNA326480) | marine metagenome | isolation source: seawater | place: Pacific Ocean: North | collected 2011 | reverse complement strand
CTAGGTGATTTGAATAATGTATATGGCAACATGCTTAAGGCAATGAAGTCGTAATCTTTAATTAATAATTTAAGAACGATAAAACATGGCAGGAGGCAAGGAAACCCCAAGACAAAAAATGATCGGGATGATGTATTTGGTACTCACCGCGTTATTAGCGTTAAACGTATCCAAATCCATTCTTGATGCATTTATTAATATCGAAGCGAACGTTGCGGCAGGTAATGTCACTGAAGTGCAACGTGGTGATGAAAAGAAATCCGATGTAGCGAGTAAGCAAACCAATGATGAAGGAGGAGAGAATAAAACCGCCGTATCCATTTATAAGGTCATGCAAAACATCGACAAGGTAGCTGCTGAAAAAATCCAGCTGATAGATAGAGTAAAGTTGTTGATCTTTCAATCTATTGGAGAAGATTTGAGTATGTCAGCCGAGCTACCTATTATAATTAAGGATAGAGCAACTTTTAAGTTGGACTATGCGAATGCAACTAAACCTGGCTTGACAGCGAATAGTGAACCATGTAAACCTTTGTCCACAAACCTCAATCATGTGCAAAAAAAAGATGCTTATGATGAGCAAATGCTTATAATGGGAATCAATGAGTCTATTCAGTCTCCCAATAAAAAAGCACCCGGATTTGCCGTGTGGCCCGCAATGCAGCAATTTCGAAAAGAAATTTGTGACTTGATTGTAGATGCATCCTCGGCAATAGATGAGGACGGTAAAAAGTATTCTTTTAATGATCCAAAGATTATAAAGTACAAAGATTTAAATGATTTAGATAAGCAATTGTCCAAGGCGTTAGATGCTTCTAACATAAAACAAGATGACAGAGGCATTATTGCCAATTTATATAAAGGATTAACAAAAAATGAAATGCAGCCTGATCCTCATGAGGAAGGCAAAATGCGGCATTGGGTAGGAGGTACATTTGACCATGCCCCCGCGGTAGCGGCAATCGCTGCGTTATCTGGTCTTCAGAGTGAGGTACTAACTGCAAGGGCTGATGCCATGGCTTATCTTTCTTCGAAAGTAGGTGGCGGTAATTATGCATTTAATAAGGTTACTTCCTTAGCGATCGCAGCTCCTTCTGTAACCGGAGGTGCAACGGATACCCTGAGGGTTATGATGGCAGCTTTTGACTCGGAAAAACAACCAATTGTTACACCTGATGAAGGAAAAGGTACGCTGGTTGAAACCAAAGGTGGTCAGGCTTATGTTGCCTATACTGCACCTTCAGGTGGAGAAATTGAGCTTACAGGAACCATTGCAATAAAAGATAAATTTGGAAATTTGAAACCTGCTCAGTATTCTACCGTAGTAAAAGTTGTGGAGAAAGGGGGTTCTATAGCATTACCAGAGGTATCTGTTTTTTATACCGACTGGCCAAATAAAGTAACTTATTCGGCATCTGGTGTTGTATCAACATCTGTATCTTGTCGCGGTTGTTCGAAGACTGTGAAAAACAAGTCCTGGAAGGATGCGGATGGCGTTTCTTTTAAGGGAGATTGGTTGTATGTCAATCGTGGAACGAGAAACGTAACCGTTACTTTACAAGGAAAAGATAACAATGGAAACAATGTGAAATTTGGTGATTATAAATATCCAGTTAAGAAGTTCCCGAAACCAGAGGTAAAAACAAAGTCTATCTCTAAGGCCCGTGGTGGTTTCTTGGATGTAGGTTTAGGAGATGCATTTAACTTCAAAGGTATCAAGTATAAGGTTACCGGTGGAGAAATACTAGGAAAAGGTTTTTCTGGTGACAGGTTAAAACCAGCAAATTTATCGAAGGCGCGACAAGGTCAGAAAATTGGAATAGTTCTCTTTACGAAAAGAACCGATACTGGAAAGAAAGATATTATAGACGGCGTAATCGAGATAAAATAAGAAATTATGAAAAATACTTCATTTACAATCGTATTCAGTTTTATTATTGGTTTTGTTGCTTTCGGGCAGGATGTGCCTCCAAGGGGACCATATAATACTATAAAGGGAGGTATTACGGATGGAGTAGTGATTAAAGATGAAGTTCCTATTCGCAGTGCAGTGCCATATGAGCATGTTCGATATGCTGATTATGTATGGGCAAAACGAGTGTTTTCAAGGATTGATGCTAGAGAAAAATTAAATCATGAAATTTTCTTTCCCTTCGATGAATTTGATTCTCAGTTTAAACCACCTTTAAACGAAGCAGAGGTTGACGGCCCTCTATGGATTAAGCATCAAGAAAGATGGTCCCTTTGGACAGTTATTTTACGTCATATTATGTTAGGTGATTTACCGGTTTACCGCGTTGCAGATCCAGACTATAACCCTGCACAAATTATCGAAGATGGTTACCAATTTAAATACCCCATTGAAAGAATTTCTGGTAGTGAAGATTACTTCTTAAATGAGGAATATCAGAATTCGATTAACGAGGTTGTGGCCGCATTGGGTCAAGGTCCCGTTATCACTGTGAACATTGATGGAACTGATGAGAAACTTCAAAATGACCCTGAAATAACTCAGTCGGCGCAGGGTCAAACTTTTGATGTTTGGTTTGATTCTATTGTAAATCTGAGTTTTGATCCTACGCGATCTGATATGTTAACGTTTGACAGATCCGACCTTGAAACTCGTTGGAATAAATCTGTAGCAAATGGTGGATCTGGATTAATGCGTGAAGATGGACCAATCTCATTTCAGTCTTCAGAAGGAATCACGGCTTATAACATTAAAGAAGACTGGTTCTTTGATAAAGAGCGTTCGGTTTTGGATAAAAGAATAATTGCCATTGCTCCGGTTTGTAAATATACCAAGACAGAGCCTAAACAGCACAAAGAAATGCGCGGGAATATGGTTGTTTTTCGTGATGGTGTGGAATCCTTTTATAGTCAAGAGAGTAGTGAATTTGCTCCTCTGGAATCAGAAGCGACGATTCAGCTCGAAATGTTTTGGTTGTATTTTCCCGACCTACGAAATGTAATGGTCAATTATTACACATACAATGATAGAAGTGACGCCCAATGGATGAGTTTTGATGATCTATTCTGGAAAAGAAAGTACAATGCTCAGATTTATCGTACTTCTGATAAGTTTGATCGTGAAATTGAAGATTATAGATTTGGTGTTGATGCACTGTATGAAGCCGAGAAGGTAAAAGGTGAAATACGTAAATGGGAGCATGACGTCTGGAATTATTAAATTATTTTAATATTGATTGAAACCCCTGAGAATTCTTAGGGGTTTTTTTATTTTTGTTCCATGAAAAATATAGGTGACCGTATTAGTTTTAAAGCTTCAAAAATTAAAACAACGGTTGTTATTGTACCTGAGAGAAATTTCCTCGTAAATGCTTTGATGGGAGCATGGCTGGGTATGTGGTATTGTATCGGTGGGACTGTTATTTGGTCTTTGTATGAACTTTCGCTTACCGAACAAGAGAGAATTATACTTTATATTTTTCTAGTTTTTTGGTTCTATTACGCATTTCGAATCTCTAAAGCATATTTATGGTTGATTTTTGGCCGAGAGTTGCTAAAACTCGATCGAGATGGATTTCACATCAAGAATTCATTTTTTTCATACGGAAAGCTAAGAACGTATTATTATGGAAATATAAAAGAATTAGACTTTGATATCCCAGAAAAAAAAACGATTCGTGCTGTTTGGGAATCCTCACCTTGGGTCAGTGGAGGAGAAATATTTGAGTTTGAATATTTTGGTAAACTCGTAAAGTTTGGTCGAAAACTAACCTTAAAAGAAGGAAAGCTTTTGTTTGACCTATTGAAAGCAAAAATTAAGATATATAGTAAATAAAGAATTATGTACGGTAAATTAAAAGAGCATTTAACAGCGGAGCTCATCCAAATCGAAAATAACGGTTTACTGAAAAAAGAGCGAATCATAACTTCCCCTCAAGGATCGGAGGTGAAAATTGATTCAGGTGAGGATGTTGTGATTATGTGTGCGAATAATTATTTAGGCTTATCTTCTCATCCTGAGGTGATTCAAGCCTCGAAAGATGCGCTTGACTCTCATGGTTATGGAATGAGTTCTGTTAGGTTTATTTGTGGAACACAAGATCTTCATAAAAGTCTTGAAAAGAAAATAGCTGAATTTTACGGTACAGAGGATACTATATTATATGCGGCTGCTTTTGATGCTAATGGTGGTTTGTTTGAGCCGCTTTTTAGTAAGGAGGATGCTATTATTTCTGATGAATTAAATCATGCATCTATAATAGATGGAGTAAGACTTTGTAAGGCACAGCGATATCGTTACAAGCACTCTGATATGGCCGACCTTGAGAATCAACTCATAGCAGCACAAGAACAAAGGTTCAGAATCATAGTGACAGATGGTGTATTCTCTATGGATGGAGATATAGCAAAAATGGATGCTATTTGTGATTTAGCGGATAAGTATGATGCTTTAGTAATGACTGATGAATGTCATTCAGCGGGTTTCATAGGGAAAACAGGACGAGGAGTTCCCGAATACTGCGGTGTTTCAGATCGAGTAGATATTATTACCGGAACCCTTGGAAAAGCTCTAGGTGGTGCAATGGGAGGCTATACAACTGGTAAAAAAGAGGTGATAGAAATGCTACGCCAAAAATCAAGACCATATTTATTTTCTAATTCATTAGCTCCTGCAATTGTCGGTGCATCTCTAAAAGTTTTTGAGTTATTGAGTGAATCTACAAAACTTCGTGACAAGCTTGAGGAAAATACCAAGTATTTTAAAGAGAAAATCATTGCTGCAGGTTTCGATATTAAAGGAGGTGATTCGCCAATTGTCCCAATTATGCTTTATGATGCCGCTTTATCACAAAAATTCGCGGATGGCTTGTTAAAAGAAGGTATTTATGCAATCGGTTTTTTCTACCCAGTTGTAGCCAAGGGAGCGGCGAGAATTAGAACTCAAATTTCAGCAGCGCACTCAAAACAAGAACTTGATCGTGCGATTCATGCGTTTATAAAAGTTGGTAAAGAACTTGATGTAATCTCGTGATTTTTTTATTTTTAAAGTTCAAAAGTGAAAACAATTTTTATTAAATATTTTTCTTTTTTGTGCCTGATGCTTTTCTCCTGTCAGGTACTATTTTTTGCTCATTCAAATGTCACGGTATTTGTCTCCAAAAGTACTTTTTCACATGCCCACGTGATTCCTTTGAAATCAAGTAATAACCATGACCATTCAAATACCCAAAACGATATGCATGATCAGGAGGAAAATCAAGAGAGCGAGGAAAATGAGGAGGGGAAAGAGTTAGAGCTTGTAACTGATGACTCAAATTCCTCTAAACATGCGAAATCCCAGATACCGCAGGATTACTTTTATTTATTAAAGTCCTTAGATGGTGTACTCAACGAAAAATTTTCGCCGCCCGATACAAGAGTTTAATACTGATACTGAGGCCAATATCTTTTTTAAACCTTTTAACCAATTTTTAATACAAACTTTACGTAGAGTCATCTCTAACAAAAAAGTCTCAACACATATAATGATTTGAGGCGAAAACTAAAATATTTAAAAATGAATTCAACTAATAATTTAAGTCCTTTTAAAAACTTTAAAAACGACATTCCTGCGAGTATTGTCGTATTTCTAGTAGCTCTCCCATTATGTTTAGGGATTGCTATTGCCTCTGGAGCTCCTCCTATTTCAGGGTTAATTGCTGGTATAATCGGAGGTATTGTTGTTGGAACCTTAAGTGGTTCTCCTCTAGGTGTAAGTGGTCCTGCCGCTGGTTTAGCTACAATAGTTTATGCATCTATCGAGGGTTTTGGTGGAATAGAAAACGGTTTTGAAATCTTCTTGGTTGCAGTTGTTTTTGGAGGTCTTATTCAATTAATTGCTGGTTTTTTGAAGGCAGGAGTAATTGCTCAATATTTCCCGGCGTCAGTCATTCAGGGGATGCTTGCCGCAATCGGAATCTTAATTTTCTTCAAACAGATTTCTCATGCTTTTGGGTATGATAAAAACATCCAAGAGTTGGAAATAATAACTTCATCTGAAAATGGTAATTTTTTGACAACATGGTTTGCTGACTTTATAAACGGAACGGCAAATATGTTTAATAATGCGATAAATCATTTTACACCAGGAGTACTTATTATTACATGTGTTTCTATAGTTATATTATTACTCTGGCAAACACAGTTTATTACAAAAAACAAAGTATTGTCATTAATACCAGGACCGTTATTGGCAGTAATTGCTGGTATTTTAATTAATATTGCTTATGGTTCCGGTGAAATGGCTTTAATAGCTAAGCATTTAGTTGATATTCCTGTAGTAGAATCTTTATCAGATTTTTCTGCTAAGCTGACCTTTCCAAATTTTTCAAGAGCTATAAATGAGCCACAGGTTTATATAACAGCAATTGTAATTGCTTTGGTGGCTAGTTTAGAAACACTCTTATGTGTGGAGGCCTCTGATAAGCAAGACCCTTTCAAAAGAGATACTCCTACAAATAGAGAATTAAAAGCCCAAGGGGTTGGAAACTTAATATCAGGTTTAATCGGAGGCTTACCAGTAACGCAAGTCATTGTCCGAAGCTCGGCTAATGCCCAATCTGGAGGAAAAACAAAAATGTCAGCTATTATTCATGGTTTTTTACTCTTGTTTACGGTATTACTAATTCCAGCGGTATTGAAGATGATTCCAATGGGTACTTTAGCAGCTATTTTATTTGTTGTAGGTTATAAATTAGCACGTCCTGAAATATTTAAGAAAATGAAGGCTGCTGGAAAAGTTCATTTTTCAACTTTCCTTACTACAATTGCGGCAATATGTTTCATTAATTTATTATATGGAATTATTATCGGTTTTATATTTTTCTTAATTCTGAATAAAGGAAAATTAAAATAGTATTTGCTATTTAACGAATAAAATAATGAGCGCAATGTTCCTTTTTTTGTATGTTAAATATTTTTAAATGTCAACTGTGAGATTTTATAGATAATCGAGAGAGTTACGTTTTAAAAACTGCTCCAATATTTCTTATATTTAGTCAACTGTTTTAAGAATGACGATTATGAAAATTTCTTTACGAGGATTTCTTTGTTTTTTGAGCGTATTTATTTCAATGAATTTAAGTGCTCAGATTACCGTATCTGGAACGCTTATCGATGATTATACGTCTAATCCTATTGATGGCGCTAAAATTAAAGTAAAAGGCATCAACGCAGGAGCATTTACGGATGAAAAAGGTGCTTTTAGTATTTCTTTAAATAGTGAACTTCCTATTGTTTTAATAAGCTCGTTTCTAGGTTATTCCAATGTGGAGACCACCGTATCGTCAGTATTAGAACCGATAGTAATAAGATTAAAAACCGATAAAACCTTAAATCTTGAGGAGGTTAAAGTAAGAAGCTTTGCTACGGATAAAGAGAAAGAATCTGCTCTTTCCATTGAGACAATGTCTCTTGCAGAAATTCAAGAAACACCATCAACTGACTTTTATGAAGGCTTGAGTCATATGAAAGGGGTTGATTTAACCTCTGCAAGTCTTGGTTTTAAGGTTGTCAATACACGTGGTTTTAATAGTACGTCACCAGTGAGAACACTCCAAATAATAGATGGTGTCGATAATGCCTCCCCAGGACTCAATTTCGCCTTAGGGAATTTTCTAGGAGCCTCTGAATTGGACCTGATGAAAGTTGAGGTTGTCTCTGGTGCTAGCTCTGCCTTTTACGGTCCCAATGCTTTTAATGGGGTAATCAGTATGCATACCAAGAGTCCATTTAAATTTCAGGGTTTTAGTGCATCTATAAAAGGTGGAGAAAGGAATTTGACTGAATATGCAGTGCGTTATGCTAAAGCGTTTCAGAACAAAACAGGGGAAGACAAGTTTGCCTTCAAACTAAATTTTTCATACCTCTCTGCGGACGATTGGGTGGCTGATAATGCAAACGCTGTTGAAGGTCTAGATACAGATGAAAACAACCCTGGGGGTTATGATGCAGTGAATAGATATGGCGATGAAAACTTATCACCGAATATTAATAATGCCTTAGATAATCAGTCTCTCTGGATGACACCTGGTTTAGGACGTTGGCACCGAACGGGCTATTGGGAGCAGGATATTGTAGATTATGATACAGAAAACTTTAAGGCATCAGGTGCACTTCATTATTTATTTACGGAAGATATTGAACTTATTTTGGCATCCAATTTTGGAACGGGTACGACAGTATACCAAGGAGACAATAGATTCAGTTTGAAGGACATTCTCTTTATGCAGAACAGATTAGAATTAAGAAAGAAAGATGATTTTTTCATTCGTGCCTATGCAACCAATGAGGATGCGGGTAATTCATATGATGCAGTACTCACATCTTTTTTAATGCAAGATGCGGCAAGTGATGACTGGGATTGGTATAATCGATATCGTGGATATTGGACAAGCAACATTACTGAACAAGTTCGGGATTTAGATCCAAATGTAAATTGGTTGCCTTCTTTGGACGCACCTATTGATTTGGTTGCTATTGACTCAGTAGTTTCTGCTAATTCTGTCCAAATCGCATCGTGGCATGATGAAGCTGAGGCATTCGCTAATGAGGCATATGTTAATTTAGGAGGAGGGGAAGCTTATTTCGAACCGGGAACTGCTCGTTTTGATTCTTTACTTGCAGATATTACATCTAAGACATCCTTTTTAGAAGGTGGGTCGCGAATTCAAGATAAATCTGCCCTGTATCATCTACATAGTGAAAAGATTTTTGATACGGAATTTGCCAAATTTACAGTCGGTGCTAATGGAAGAATATATACCCCAAAATCTGAGGGCGCTTTGTTTAGTGATACGGGCGGAGTAAAAATAACCAATAGAGAATTTGGTATCTATGCAGGTTTAGAAAAAAGATTCAAAGACGAGGAATGGATTTTAAAAGCATCAATGCGTCTTGATAAAAATGAGAATTTTAATTTTTTACCTTCTCCAGCATCTTCCCTAATTTGGCAACCCAATAAAGAACAATCTTTGAGACTAACACTAACATCGGCCATAAGAAATCCAACCCTGCTCAATCAGTATATGTACTACAATGTGGGTCGCGCAAAGCTCGTTGGGAATATCAGTGGATACGATTCATTGGTAACAATTGAATCTTTAAGAGAGTACTATTATAATCAAAATCCGGATACTCTAAATTATTTCTCTTTAGATCCTATTGCCCCAGAGCAGGTCAAATCAATTGAATTAGGTTACAGAGGAGTATTGTTTAAGAATCTTTACTTGGATATGAATTATTATTTCAATTCGTATACCAATTTTATTGGATATATAACAGGTGCAGATACTAGATTCATTCAAACTGGTCTGGTGATTGAGGATGTTTATCGTGTTGCCACCAACTCTCGTGAGACCATTACCACTCAAGGAGCGACTGTTGGTCTAAATTACTATTTGGGTGATCATTATGCAATTAATGGAAATTATTCTTGGAATGTATTAAATAAAGAGTTAGATGATCCAATCATTCCCGCCTATAATACACCAGAACATAAATTCAATGTAGGATTACGGGCACGAGATTTACCAATTTCATTTTTCGTTTTTGATAAGGTTTTTGGTTTCAATGTAAATTATAAGTGGATTGAAGGTTTTGTCTTCGAGGGTTCCCCGCAATTTACAGGTAGCGTTCCAACCTATGGCTTGTTAGATGCTCAGATTAACTTAAAGGACAAAAAATCGAACGTTACACTTAAGATAGGCGCTTCGAATATATTGAATAATCGAGTGCTTCAGGTATATGGTGGTCCATTTGTGGGTCGTATGATTTACACTTCTATTTCTTTTGATTGGAAAGATAAGAACAATAAATAAGTAGATTTTATCTAATAATATTTATCTTAGAGCAACTAAAAAATTAACACATGAAAAAAATACTTTTACCCTTTTTAAGCTGTATGGCTATTCTTGGAAGCACCTTTGCCCAGGTGAGATACATCGATGAAGTTTTTGACTCTGTTACAGTTGAGACAAATATTGAATATGGAATGAATTATTCGGTACTTCTTGCCGGTTTCGGTGTACCTCTTGTTCCAACGGGCTCAGAAGTTCCTAATCCTGCCGGTGGAACGATTCCCATTCCGGCGCTAGAGTTCGATTTATATCAACCTGCTGGTGATACAGAAACAAATAGGCCTTTGGTCATTGTCCTGCACACAGGTACATTCGCACCAATTATTGCAAATGGAAATCCTACGGGAATGCGTCAAGATCTTGCCACTGTCGCGATTTGTGAAAGTTATGCAAAGCGTGGCTACGTTGTTGCAAATCTAGAATATCGTTTGGGATGGAATCCAGGTGCAGAGACACCAGCGGAAAGAGGAGCAAGTTTAATGAAAGCTGTTTACAGAGCTATTCAAGATACTAAGGGAGCAGTACGATTTTTTAGAAAGGATGTAGCTGAAAATGGAAATACTTGGGGGATTGATCCTTCCAAAATTACACTCTCTGGTCAAGGTTCTGGAGGATGGGTAGCTTTGGGATATGCAACAGTCGATAAATACGCGGAAATTACACTTCCTAAATTTTTGGATGTGGACGAGTTAGGTAATGTCACAGCCTTAATTGATACATCAGAAATTGGAGATTGGGATGGATACGGTGGTGCATTTAATAATGTAAATCATCCGGGCTATTCCGATGACGTTCATATGGTATGCAGTATGGGCGGTGGTATTGGTGACTTAAGTTGGCTTGAGGAGGGAGAGGTTCCCATGTGCGCTGTTCATTGCCCAACAGATCCAGTTGCGATTTACACCACTGGAGACGTTTCTGTAGCAACAGGGGATGCCGGATTAATTACCACGGATATTAGTGGTTCTTATGATGTTATGGCGAAAGCAAATGCGCTGGGAAATAATGATGTACTAGCCACAGTCAATGCAGGGACTGATGTGTATACGCTTGGCGCCCAAGCAGCATCTGTCGTTGCAGAAGGATTGGTTGACTTTGGTGGTACAACTGTTGGTGAACCTGTTGACAATGTTTTCCCTTTTATAACTGCAACTTACGCTGATGCTTCCCCATGGGACTTATGGG
>MDTC01211931.1_pt1 | contig 11052 bp, 10 predicted proteins | sample 811181 | NCBI WGS metagenome assembly MDTC01 (sample SAMN05326644, study PRJNA326480) | marine metagenome | isolation source: seawater | place: Pacific Ocean: North | collected 2011 | reverse complement strand
GCAGAGAGGATTTGACTGCTCTTGGTGGCATCAACCATCCATTTATCTTGATTGAATGAATTGGTATTCAAGGTAAAAGGAAAAAATCCAGATTCCATTGCGTAAATGACATCAACTCCTCCATCTTGAAACAGATTAAGAAGCTGAGAGATGGGCCTTTTTCTCATTTCTAAAGAACCATCCATGTGATAAGTGGCATTTTTCTGTATAGCAAGCCATGCCGTTAGGAATCTGGCAACTGTTCCTGCATTTCCCACATACAACTTCTCGGTTTTTTGAGGAATAGTACCACCGCAGCCTTGAATTTCTACCTCGTTTTTGACCCAATTTTCGATGATACCTATGCCCAAAGTTTTAAGAGCCTTAATCATCAACTCCACATCCTGACTTTTCAAAACTCCAGATAATGTGGTTCTACAGTTTGACAGAGCTGCCAACAAGAGTGCCCGATTGGAAATGCTTTTTGACCCCGGTATGATTATTTCGCCAGAACATCCATTTTTAAATGGAATAATATCCAGGGTAGAGTTCATTATTTGTTTATTTCTTTTTGAAAATTCGCACCGGTCTCAAGAAATTCTCTCAGTCCATCAAAGTTATTTTGAGAAATATATGAACGAACTTTTTCCATTGATGTTTGAAATTTTTCCAAGCTAGAAAGAACATTAGCTTGGTTCTGCTGGATAATTCCTGTCCAAAGTTCAGGACTCCCCCCTGCGATCCTGACAGTATCCCGAAGACCTTGCCCACACATAGAGCGTGCATCATCAGTTTTCTCAGATAGACTATGAGCGAGAGTAGATGAAATCAAGTGAGGCAGATGGCTGATTTCTGACAGTTGCCTGTCGTGAATCTCAGGGGTCATGATGATATTCTGCATTCCCAGTTTCTCCCAAAATAGTTTTAGTACTTTTATTTGTTCAGAAGATTCTTCATCTTCCGGTGTAATAATGCACGGCCTATTTAAAAATAAATTTTCTGATGCATGAGCCATCCCTGATTTTTCAGAACCAGCCATAGGGTGAGATCCAATAAAGCAGGCATTCCTATTTTTAAATAAATCTGAAGCTTCCCCGCAAACCCTGCCCTTAACACTTCCAACGTCAGTAACCAAGCACCCCTGTTTCAATTCTCCAACAATTGAGGATAATATCGAGTTAATCGTTTCAACTGGAGTGCAAAGAATAACAAAATTGCTTCCTTCAACAGATGCGGAAGGATTTTTTTCGACTCGATCCACCGGCAATTGATCTAAAGCGTCTTGTGCCGATTTATCGCTTCTTGCCCACACTACAATTTTTTCAGCCAGATGCTTTTTCCTAATAGCAAGAACCAAAGAAGCTCCTAATAGCCCCGGACCGATAATTGTCACTTGTTTGAACATGAAAAAAGGTTTACTTATAATACTTTATTAAAACCGCAGACTTTAAAGAATTTATCAATTGATGCAAAAGGAATTAGATGAGGAAGAACCAAATCAGGAAGATGATTGGGGTAATCCGCCTTCTCCTGACACTCCTGAAAACCGCAAGAAAGCCCTTCGGGCTCAAATTATTCTCGGAATTTTCGGTCTTGTGGGAGTTTTGCTACCGGGATTTTTGTATTGGTTGAAATTCAAATGAAAAGTTCTTTCTTCGAAGAAAAATCCGCAAATAACCATGGCAATCGAAAATAACACTCCTTCAAAATCTGGACTTACCAAAATCGAATTTCTGCTGTGGATTGCAATCTTGGCAGTCTTGATTTTTTTGCTAATTCCATTTTTCAATTCATTTAAATCATCGGTTCCGAATTCTGATGGGATGGAGACCAATTCTTCTTTTCATTTTGAATCATGGAACAAAGGTTATGTAGAATCGAATTTTTCGGCGGAAAAGTGAACTCTTTGAACTCTACAAAAGGATATAGTAAAAAAACTCTTAAGCTTTTCGTTCCACTACTCATTTCAGGATCCGTTTTGTTCTATCTATTGTTTTCGGATATCATTTCGTATCAGAATTTTATACTAGATATTAAAAAAGGCTGGGTATTTTTTTCAGAGTTTCTAACTCAAAACGGACCTATACTTTTCCTATCCATCGCGATCCTGCCGACTTTTATTTTGCCCGTCTCCCCGCTCTTGGCATTGGTTGGGGTTTGGGCATGTGGGCATGATGAAATTCTTGCATGTGTAATGGCAACTTTATCGCTTGGAATCAATTGCAGCTTAACCTATTGGATTGGCAGAGTTTTTGGAGTAAAATCTATCAATCAGATCCTGCATTTCTTTCGGATCAAATCGATCGATTTGCCCAAGCACGAAAATCTAAACTTTGACTTGTGGTGCCTGATTCTAAGACTAACACCTGGCATTCCCTTTGTTTTCAGTAATCTTATATTGGGCTCGTTAAAAATGCCGTTCAGCAGATACCTTCTCATATCCATTCCCATACTTGCAGTTACTTGCTTCGGATATGTTCTGGCCGCAAACGGTTTAATAAAAGGAAACATCCATAATGTTCTTGGAGGAATAAGTCTTATTTTAGTATTTTTTCTAATCGGCAAATTTTTGCTAAAAGGAAGAAAAAAAAATGCAAACTGAACTTTTTCAAGTCCATGACTCGGATTCGAGAGTTTGGGAAATCAGCCAACTCAACTCTTCCATTCGCAAAATTTTGGAGGGAAATTTCCGCCAAATCTGGGTTAGAGGAGAAATTTCCAACCTCAAGGCTCATTCAAGTGGCCATTATTATTTTCAGCTAAAAGATAAATCCTCCCAACTAAAAGGAGTTCTTTTCAGGGGCGATGCTCAAAATCTGATCGCTCCATTAGAAGATGGAGCCAGTTATCTGGCCTTCGGCGACCTAACTGTTTTCGAACCAAGGGGTGACTATCAGATCCGCGTCAGGCATTTCATGCGGGAAGGATTGGGACACCTTCAGCAGGAATTTGACAGATTAAAGAAGAAATTGTCTGAGGAGGGACTGTTTGATGAAAATAACAAAAATCCACTACCACTGCTCCCACTAAGAATTGGACTAATCACATCTCCTGAAGGTGCAGCGAAAGAAGATTTCATCAGTATTTTGAAAAGAAGAAAATGGAAAGGTGTAATCTCCTTTTATCCCTCCCTGGTACAAGGACCCAAAGCAGCCGGGGAACTGATCCAGTCACTAAAAAACATTTCCAAATCAAAAGAAAAATTGGATCTGGTCGTCCTCACTCGCGGCGGCGGATCCATCGAAGATTTATGGTCATTCAATGATGAAAACCTCGTTCGATTGATTTCTGATTTTCCAGTTCCCCTAATTTCGGCAGTTGGTCACCAGACAGATTTTGTGCTTACCGATTTTGTCGCTGACATTCGGGCCGAAACTCCTTCGGGTGCTGCTGAATTGATAAGCTCTTTATATCTGAGGGAAACCGAGCAAATGGAAAACCTGCGCTCATCCCTGAAGCAAGCAACTCATAACCGATTAGAAAAATTAAGCGAAAATTTGGGTCTTTTAAAACTTGGCATTCAACTTATTTCACCAAAGTCGAGACTCGAAAATGCCTATCAGACTTTGGATGAACTCAGTGAAAGGCTTACCCTATCAACACATAATTTATTTCTAGGTAAAAAAAAGGAGTTGGAGCTTATCTCCAAAATGGTTGAAGGCGCAAATATTCAAACAATAATGAAGAAGGGATTTTGCTATGTCAGAGACCAGAACAAAAAGCTCTTATCCGACGCAGCAAAAATCAAATCTGATCAAACAGTCGATGTCATATTCAGGGACGGAGAACGCAAGATGACTGCCCAGTAAAAGGATTCAAAAAAAACTAGACAAAGGAAATCTCACTAAATTCTCCAATTATCAAGCCTCCAAGCCTTTCATAAAGATTCTCACCCATGTGGTCACTAAAGAGAATGCAGGATAAGTACCCCCTTTTGGCAGCAATGATCGACATGTGCCGGGCGATCAGCTTGGCATATCCTCTGTGCCGTTGATTTTCGGGCACATAGACCATATTTACAACCAGTCTGTTTGGAGTAGATCTTCCAAAACCAGCCATCCCACAGGATTGTGAATTTTTTCTAAGTATGTAAAAGTTTCCATTATCCAATATTTTTCGAGCCATGGCAGTGGTGGCGGTTTGACTAATTGGTGGTACAGCCTCCTTGGCAAATGCTTCTGCCCACAGTCTGATTCTTGGCCACTCCATACTTCCTGCCCTTACCATTCCAATCTCACTGTTCTGGCATGAGTTTCTTTGGACATTTGATAACTCGTAAATACGAAAGTTCTTCTTCTCAAAGGAATTTTTGGTCTTAGTGCCGAACCACGCATCAACAAAGTTCGTGCATTGCTCCGTTGGCCCTAAAACTCCTCTTACCGCAAAAACATCCTTTCTGGCACGAGTTGCAAGCACGCGAACCGCACTTTTATTTCCAGTGGAAAGCAAAACATAACCACTTCTAGTTTGGATTGCACAAAGTATTATTTCTCCATTTGAAAATAGGTTAGCCGCCCATATCCTCTCATCTTCACTGAAGTTTTTTGCGACCTCCCAAAAGAGATTATTGTTGGATTCATTCCTCAAAAGGAAACTTTCGGAACGCCAAAAAAAAGCGGATGTTGTTTTGTATTTTTGTAACCTGTATTTTTCCTTCACTTGAAATAATCTAAAAAAATAGCTTTGGAATGTTTTTCCATTTAGGCAATATGGAACCGATGGAAGAAAGCAGTATCAGATATGCCCAAAGGGGAGTATCTTCTAGTAAGAGAGAAGTTCATGATGTCGTTGATCATATGGACAAAGGTCTATTTGAGGGTTCCTTCTGTAAGGTAACTGAAGATCTGCTTACCGCAGATCCGAATCGATGCAATGTGATTCATTCAGATGGAGCAGGCACCAAATCAATCATCGCATACCTTGCCTACAAAGAAAGCGGTGATCCAAAGGTTTTCCATGGGATTGCACAAGACAGCGTTGTAATGAATCTTGACGACCTCGCATGTGTCGGAATTTGGGACAGAGTTGTTATTTCAAGCACCGTGAACCGTAATGCCCGGAATTTCCCGGGTGAAGCATTGGCGGCACTGATAGAAGGCACGGAAAGTTTTCTGCAACAACTTCGAGATCTCGGGATCAATGTGGTGAGCGGGGGTGGCGAGACAGCAGATGTTGGCGATATCACAGGAACGGTTGCAGTGGACTCCTGTGCGGTAGCAGTGGCAAAAAGGGATGACATCATAGACAATGCAAGAATAACTCCAGGTCTTTCCATTGTTGGTTTCTCCTCTGCGGGAAAGGCTAATTATGAATCCATTAAAAATAGCGGTATTGGCAGTAATGGTCTGACCAGTGCCAGACATGAACTTCTTTCGGAACACTACTCCGCCAACTATCCTGAAACTTATGACCCGACAACTGACTCAAAGTATGTTTACTGCGGACCATACAGAATAAATGATCCGCTACCAAATAGCGAATTAAGTGTCGGGCAGTCACTTTTGAGTCCTACACGCACATATCTCCCACTGCTTAAAAAAGCATCGGAGGAACTTGGAAAAGAGGTATACGGAGCAGTTCACTGTTCAGGAGGAGGTCAGACAAAATGTCTTCGTTTCGGATCAAAGGTAAAATTCATCAAGGATAACCTATTTGCTCCGCCAGCGATTTTCAGCGAAATTAAAAACGTTTCCAAAACAAGCGACAGGGAAATGCATCAGGTATATAATATGGGGCATCGCATGGAGATATTTTGCCATCCGAAATTTGAAAACACCCTTATTGACATTGCAAATTCATTAGGTATTGAAGCAAAAGTCATCGGCCGCACCGAACCATCTGAACTTGTCTCACAAAAAAATCATCTCCAAATTTTATCCGAAGGAGAAACTCTAAACTATGAGTGAAGATGTTCGAGAATTAGATGAAAATCTAATTTCAAGCGTTCAATGCCTGCAAAAACGCTGGGTCGGAAAATTACCGAACTCAATGGTGCAATGCGGATCCGGTTGGGCAGAAGTTACCGAAAACCTCACCATTGTTGATGAAATTCCCTACAATGAAATAGATTGCCTTACACAAACGACTGTTGAGGGACATGAGAGTAAACTCCTGCTTGCGAAAACGGCAACTTCTCATGCAATGATTTTTCAGGGAAGACGACACTGGTACGAAGGAGTAACATGGAAAGAAATTACTCACAATATTTTCCTTTCCAAAGAAATGGGCTGTAAAAACGCAATTATCACAAATGCAGCAGGCGGGATTTCCGAAAAGCTCAATGTCGGAGACTTAATGATTATTGAAGATCACATCAATCTAATGGGAGGAAATCCCCTGATAGGACCACTTAAACACAAAGATATCCAGAGATTTGTTGATCAAACGGAAATTTATTGCAGAAAACTGCAAGCCACAGCATTGGAAATTTCACAAGATAACGGGTTTGAGATAAAAAAAGGTGTTTATCTGGGATTAACAGGACCCGCTTTTGAAACACCTGCCGAAATTAGAATGCTTCGAACAATCGGAGCAGACGCAGTAGGAATGTCCACAATTCCAGAAGCAATGATGGCAAATGCATTCGGCATGAAAATCATTGCAATTTCATGTATTTCAAACATGGCAGCGGGAATCTCACCGAACCCACTCTCACATGAGGAAGTTTCGGTAAATACCTCACAATCAATGCCAACAATGAAATTACTGATTAGTGGTTTGCTCGATAGTTTTTAATTATAATTTTCACTGAAAAAATATTTATTTATAATTATGAGTCACCATGAATTGGAAGAGGGATGCAACTTAAACCTAGATTTTACAAAATTAAAAAAAGTTGTCGAATGTGGAGAAGATATCATTCCCGCCGTTGCTCAGGACGCGGAAAGTGGCGAGGTTTTAATTGTTGGCTATATCAATGAACTTGCTTTAAATACTGCTCAAAAGGAGGGTATGGCAACTTTCTGGAGTACTTCCAGAAACGAACTTTGGGTTAAAGGAAAAACATCCGGAGACTATCTCGAAATCGTTGATATTTGTGTAAATTGCGAACAAAACTCCATTCTCTACAGGGTAAAACCCAGAGGTAAAGGAGCCTGTCACACAAAGAATCAAAATGGCATTTCGCGGTCTGGATGCTACTACCGAAAAATCGATGATAACGGAAATCTATCTTTTCTCAAAGGAAGAAAATAATTAAATCTACAATATATCAGCAGAAGTGAGCTCCTTTTGTTTCAACATATAAGGCATATATTGATTGGCTTGCAGTCATAAACAGACGATTCCTCTTTATTCCCCCAAAACATAGATTAGAACAAACTTCCGGAAGCAGAATTTGACCAATCCTTTCGCCTCCAACTGGTTCAAAAATATGCACACCATCAAAACCGGGTCCTGCCCAACCCGCACTTGACCAAATATTTCCGTCTTCATCGCATTTGATTCCGTCCGCACCTCCTTTGATTGTTTTTCCATTCAATTCCATCTCCATGGAAGCAAAAGTTTTTCCGCTGTGTACGGTGCCATTATCGCCTATTTTCCAAACCTTAATTTCTCTTTCAGCTTTCGGATAATGTGATGCACCGGTGTCGGAAACATAAAGTTTTCCATAATCGGGACTGAAACACAATCCATTCGGCTTATAAATCTCATCCGTTACCTTTTGAACCTTGGATGTTTTTGCATCTATGCGATAAACTGCTTCTTTCCTGATTGGCTGGGGATTTCCCCGATTATAATTATTTCCCTCGTAATTCATAAGACTACCATAACCAGGGTCCGTAAACCAGATGGAATCATCGGGATGTACCACCACATCATTGGGAGCATTATATTTTTTTCCCTCAAAAGAGTCCGTCAGTATTGTCACGGATCCATTTAATTCATAGCGAACCACTCGCTGATTCCCATGTTCGCACGAGATTTGTCTTCCCCGATGATCGAAAGTGTTTCCGTTACTGTTACCCGAAGGTTTTCGGAATTCAGTAACTTGACCATCGTCCGACAACCACCTTAATTGCCTGTTGTTGGGAATATCGCTCCAGAGAAGATATTTTCCCACCGAGCTCCAAACTGGGCCTTCAGCCCAAAGCAAATCCGGACTTGAGTAAATTCTCCTTATTGCAGCATTACCCAGCCTATACTTATTAAATCTCGAATCCATTGCTTTTACATCCGGGTCCGGATATCTAACGGGATTATGACCACTCCAATCCCTTGCCTTACTGATTGCTGCAAAGCCAGAAGTTGCAGTCAGTTGCATAAAATTCCTTCTTATCATCGTCGTTACTCTCCTTCTAAAATAGTAAAATCATCATGTTTTTGGTAATTGTACTTTATTTTCCAGTATTCAGTAAGCATTGCCTTGTTGCTCTACGATTGAAAGGAATATGAATATCCATTATGTCCTTTATCTTAGTTATCGAAATCTAAGGACAAACTAAAACAGCACGCTTTGATTAAGGTGCAAATATCTACACATCCTGATCCTTAATCCAACGGAATTTAATAATTTTAAACTTTCGACCGAATCTCTGGTTAATTCCCATGGTTGAAAATACCGTATCGTCGGGCTCCTCTTCAGGGTCATCATTCAGTTTAAGATCTGAATTAAGACCATCAGCGAACCAATCAACTCCTGCCGATACTCCTGCTCCTGGAAGATCAGGAACGGCATCGGGTAAGGTATCTGTACCTTCTGGGTTCATGCCATTTTGATTCAGATCCAACCAATGCTCCCTAAAGCTTGCCTCATTATTCCAATATCCATCAAGATTTCGATCTTCAAAAGGTTCGTGAGGACGATGATGAGGTGCATCAAGTTCAGATTTTACATATTCGGGAGTGCGTTGAACGGTAAGCTCGATCCAGGCACGATTCCCTTTGTGCATTCCTCCTGCAATGGACTTTGGTTCGCCCATTACACGAATGACGAAAGTATCCGACCGAACATTCGATACGGGAAGAATCGGGCTCAGGACATCCGCCTGCATGAGCCAGTCAGGTTTATTTGCCGCAGTTGCAACATCCTCTACTGCCAAGAGATTATCAGGCGCCTCACCAAAAGAGGTTGCCCCATGATAATCCTCCCAACCCATTTGAAAATTGAATGGAGGAGTGTATTGGAAAATCGAACTCAGCAAATTACCGTTTGAGTCCCTCCCTGCAAAGAAATTCGGATTTATCATCTTACCACGCCCAAATTCGGATTCTTCAACTACATAACTGTTTAGCCTACTAGTGTTAAACCCTGCATAAGTGTGATTGAGGAACCTTGGTTGCAGATATCTTTGCTTAGAAATCGCGTGCAGTCCAAAAGAACCAGATAAAAATCCCATGTTTCTAGGTTGTAAAAATGCACTTTCCGTATCGCCCTGAGAATATCTTGCATCAGGTATGGTAGGAATTTGTGGATTGTACATTGGCACGCCTGTACCGACATCTCTCAATTTGTTCAAGCCAGCCTCTGCAATCGCTGCCTGCACGGTTCCCCGTAGACCCAAAACCGAATCACGGTTTTCTGATGCCACTGATGGCCAACTCTGTAGAGGCACGGGAAGTAGATTGCTCTCAATTCCATGGATTCTTCGATTCACAAAGTCTGCTGTTGAAAGAAACGGTCCTCTCAACTTGATCTGCTCGACCAAACAATGTGCCAGCAAGGTAATCTCCTCGTCGGTAAGGGATCTAATTTTATTCCAGGCATTCTGGTCGGGATGATTTAAGAAACGGGGAAAGGGAGTTTCAGAAAGAGGATAGGTTCCGTTGGGGATTTCAAGCCCTTTCAAAGAAGACAAATGGCTGATCCATGCATCAACAGAGGTGGAATTCAGATTAAAAGCACCTTCAAGCAGAAGATCACCTGCAAGAGATTGGTAGCGGAAGACATCATCGGGTCCAGCGGTGTTTTCTTCCAAGGCGGAATAGGATGTCTCCTTAATCGTGTTATTTCGAAAATAGGGCACGAACCTCTTGTTTCGATAGGGTCTGTAAGGAACACCAGGCTCAATCAGTGCCATTTCAGCCTCGTGTTGAGAAGGAGATTTCCGCCCCCATTGGCCCATTCCCACCCCCGACATGAAGTAACCGTCAAGTAACGCCCGATTTGCATAGAAGCTATGATCCAAGGTAGTATTCTGATGTTCATTTTGAGCATCAACATTACGAACTGAGCCATACCAACCCCACTGATCTATATTTTCCGGCATATGAACGTTCTGCTCACCGATCCACCACTCCCAAGGAGATGAGGATGTTCCATAACACTGCCTGAATAATCTATGAGAGTCCCAATTCGGTCCAATTCGAGCGTAACTTTCAGTCTCTTTGCTCCAACCTTTTACAACGCTTCTAACTCGACCCCAAGTTTTGTATCTCCCCACCTGAGTGGTGGCATAGGAATTTCCCAGAATATAAGATGGGCTGTGACTGTAATCTGAAAGATTGGCGTGCCTAAGCTGCAACAATGACAACATAGGCGACCTAGGCAGCTCAAAAAGGACAGCACGATTCACTACTGGCATACTTCCATGCTGATCATTGACATCATGAAAAAAACCAGACATTGGATTCGTTGAGATTCTTGGCATTGCACAGCCAAGAAGTGAATTGATGTTCATATCAACATCAGGGTCCATTTGGGTGGTATCAGGTGCACTCCGTTCCAAAATTGCCTGATCAAGCGTTAGGTTACCATCGAAATTAGCAACGGTTACGGAGTTTGGAGCAGCATCATTGCCCTTAAATTCAAAATAATCAATGAACCTGAATGAATTGGGAGTAAAACTCAATGTTCCAGTTTCTTCATGAATCAAGTTATAAGTTCGGGGAGTAACAGAAGTTAATGGATTGGGTATTATGGCTCCGTATCTGTTACCATTGAACTTTTCCACATGCCAATTATCTCCGAATCCCTCTTGGAAGCTATTGACAGGTGCTCTCAAGTTAAATTGCTCAAGAACAATCTTATCTGCATATCCAGGCAAATTCCAGCGGACCCTAAAACCATTACCGGGCATGCGACCATTTTTCCAGTTGTTAGAATTCACAGTTTGTGCGAGCTGATTAATTGGG
>MDTC01211116.1_pt1 | contig 11053 bp, 17 predicted proteins | sample 811181 | NCBI WGS metagenome assembly MDTC01 (sample SAMN05326644, study PRJNA326480) | marine metagenome | isolation source: seawater | place: Pacific Ocean: North | collected 2011 | reverse complement strand
AGTTGTATTCGTCAAACTTTTTCTTGTTTGATTTTCCCGACTATAGTCGCGGTTATAGTTATATTAAATACATCATTTATTGTGTTATCATATGATGGGAATAGTTCTTCCTCACAATAAATTAGCGACACGCATTTCCATATTTACAATACCATCGATTGATTCCAGAATATTCACAAATTAAATGAAGGAAAAATCCAGTGAAAAATAAACTTATTTCCATAACATGGTTTTTATTCCATTTTTTACATAATTCAGGTAAATTAACGGATAAATTTTGTCCGACAAAAAATCCTACAATGGTTCCGATAAATACAGTCGCTACACCGACCGCTATAGCTTCAATCAATAATTTCATTATATTATATAAATTATTTAAATTTGACATTATATTTCTCTGTTATATGATGGTCTATTTTCCTAGTTGGACCCCCTAATATATATGAATACATACGGGCCATTCCCCAGCTATGTGCTGTTTGATTCGGGCGACTTCCAGATGAATAATATGCACCCATACCTTTTTTTTTTACAGCAGATAATGCGGCTCGAGGTATACCTGTGGCATTTGATATATCTCTAAGTGTCTTTACACCAGGATACTTCTCTTTAAATTTAGTTGTCCATGAACTTTTTTTATCTTTGAATGATTTTAATTTAGGTCTTGTATAGTATTTTTTCTTACCTTTTTTTGTTTTATATGCTTTTCTCGAGCGATTTAAAGACCTTAATTGTTTTTGTTTATCTGTTTTATTTAATCGAGAAATATAGTTAGTAGGGACTTTTCCCATTGATAAGTTATTATACTATACTATATTTTTTTAATAATGTTTTATCAATATAATCTTCGCTAAGTTTATTCGTAGATTCTAATATAATTTTAGGAGCTTTATTGTTTCTATGTGAATTTAACCATCTATTCGCACATAAACACCATTGATCACCCTCTTTTAAACCCGGAAATCCATTTCTGGGAGTACTTAAATCATTCCCTTTTGATTTTGTGAATTTTAAAAATTCATCGGTCATTTTCGCACAAACAGTATGTGTGCCTATATCATTCTCATCCGTTTTGCAATATCCATCTCGATACCATCCAGTCATAGGATCAATACTACAAGGTTGTAATTCTTTATTATGTATATTCATTTGATATTTATTCGAATCTGGGTCGATATTCTTTATCAATACACTATTCGTCCTCCAAAATAAAGTTTTTGTATCTCTCGATAATTTAAATGTATATTGATATGAATTATTATCATATGAAGAAACAACTTGAACATCTACAGAATATTCTTCATCTTTATGTTTATGTATGGATCCTGTTACGAATTTCCAACTTTTATTGTTTAAAAGATGCTTATATGGTTCATTATGAATCATATTTCTAAATTTATGATAAGGACCGGTTGATAATTTATTCTCTTTCGATGCATATTTATATGCCACTTGAATTCCTTTATCATTTTTATTATTGTTTTGTAAAGCATTCATTTGTAATTTAACTATATCACGAGCATTCATTCTCGGTTTATTCTTTGTGCATCTTCTTTTTCCTTTTATTGTACGACAATATCTTTTATTCATAACTAATAATAATAATAATAACAATAAAATTATGTACATTATTATTATTCTATAATATATATATATATTATAAATGCCTGATCTATATAAATGTAAACAAATGTGTACGACTCTATCTGGATGTTGTCACAACACGAAAAATCGAGTTATTGAACTCATGTGTAAATTTAAGGATAAAGAATGCAGATTATTGGGAGATTATTTACAATCATTACAAATACTTGAATCATTGTGTAATTATATGTGTTTGTGTTGTTGTGAACACGAATCTTTATCTCCATCAATACTATCTGAATTAAAGACAAAATGTATATTATTAATCAAGCAAGCGGAAAAAATATGTAAATTTTTAGATAAAAAGGATATGGAATATATTCGATGTAATGAACTTAAGAAATATTGTACAGAATGTAAAAATATGAAAAAATCTAAAACTTTACACAGATAATAAATTATTCATGAACATCTCTTAAACCGCTTTTACCGGTGATACCACTACAGTTAATACACTCTTTACAATTTTTACAATCTTTACAGCCGGAACAGTCTGTACAATTCGTGCAATTTGAACAATCCTTACAATTACGACATTTATTACAATCAAGACATTTAGAACAGTTATCACATCCCTTACAGACACAACAGTCAGAACATTCGTTACAATTATTACAAGAGCAACATTTCTGACAATCATCGCATCCTTTACAGACACAGCAATCAGAACAACCTTCGCATTGATTACATTTTGAACATCCATCGCACTGAGAACATTTTTTACATCCCGAACATGTTGAACATTCGTCGCATCCTGTGCAACCGGGGCATGCTTTATTTGTATCTTTAGATTTAGATTTAGATTTAGATTTAGATTTCGATTTAGCTTTCGATTTAGCTTTCGCAGTTTTAACCATTATATAATAATATTATAAAAAATTTATTGATTAATTATCTGTCTTTTTTTCATATCTTCCGCTGCGGCTTTAGCCCATTGTAAACCTAACTGTGTGAGATGTTTAGGCTTATGAGTGAAAATACGGGGTTTTTTATGAGTTTTTTTACGGGCTACTCGACTAGCATTAAAATGTAAACAAGCTGAATTAATACAATCATGTTGTTTTGATAGAGTGGGTCCATCAAACATACGATGACCTAAATGAAGTCCACATACTGCGCATCTTAATTCGGCAGTTTTAGGATTGTACAATAGATTTGATTTCAATATTTCTGAAGTAAACGCGGGCCAGCCAGTATTTGAATCATATTTAGATGTACTATAATATAAATTTGTCCCACAACAAGCACATTGATACGTACCTTTTTTTTTATTGTATAAATATTTACCAGACCCCTTCTTTTCAGCTTTGGTTTTATTTCCCTTACAAATACGACGAAATACATCTACATCTTCAGTATTGAATGAATTACATCTTAATTGGAAAGAATACTTTTGATGATAATCTTCAGCTGGATAAAATATTTCTTGAAATCTTAATTCAGTTTTAATCTCTGGATATTGTGATAGATATCGAAGAAAACATCTTTCTTGTTGTTTATTTGTAACAAACACAATTGATCGATATTGTGAATCTTTCTTATGGACTTCATATGGATCATGAATAAGGAAAAAATGATCTAATAATTTTTGAAATTTCAATATTCGTTTATTAAATACGACTTCAACTGTTTCTGCATGACCAGTCTTACCCGAACAAACATCTTCATAAGAAGGATATTTATGAAAACCACCCATATATCCGACCCTGGTGGATACAATTCCCGGTAATTTATGAAGTTTCTCTTCAATACCCCAGAAACATCCACCCGCTAGATAGGTTTTACTACGGATTAATCTGTTTCTTTTACGTTTTGTATGAGAGGAATGTTTATGATAAGACATTCAATATATACTTAAATTTGATATTAAATTTATAGATAATCGCATATATACATAATTGAAAGATGTCTCAAGAAAAACCAGTTCAACTAGGACTATGTTGTATGAATACGACTCTAAAGAAAATGAAACCACCCGTATATGCAGCGAGAAGGATTATTGTAAGGATAGTGAATGAAAGAGGGATTGAAGAATTAAAAAAACGAATCCTATCAAATCTGGAGGATTTATTAAAAATGATAGAATGGAATGAAAAGAATGGAATACGCGTATTTAGATTATCAAGTGAATTATTTCAACATAAAAATAATCCGAAAGTTCCAGACTATGATTATGATTTCGCACTCGAACATCTAACAAAAATAGGGATATTAGCGAATAAATATGGTCATCGTTTAACATTTCATCCAGGACAATATAATGTATTATCCTCACCGAATAAAAGAGCATATGAACAAACATTAAAGGATTTAGAGTATCATGCGACAGTATTTGAATTGATGAATATGGGAAAAGATTCAGTTATGGTTATTCATGGGGGGGGTGTATACGGTGAGAAAGAAAAAACTCTAGAAAGATGGTGTGGAAATTATAGAAAATTATCAGATAAAATAAAAAAGAGATTAGTATTGGAAAACTGTGAGAAATCATATTCAATTGTAGATTGTTTAAGAATTCACGATATGACTGGTGTCCCTATCGTATTTGATACACATCATTTTGAATGTTATAAATTATTACATCCGGATGAAAAATTTATGGAAGCGAAAGAATATATACCATTTATTCTTGATACATGGAAAGAAAAAGATATAAAACCGAAATTTCATGTTTCAGAACAAGGGACAGGTAAAATAGGTCATCATAGCGATTATATAGATATTCTCCCCGAATATCTATTAGAAATTCCTAAAAAATACGGTATTCATATCGATATTATGATTGAAGCGAAAATGAAGGAATTAAGTATTCAAAAACTGTATGAAAAATATCCGGAATGTAATTGTATAAAAATTGATTAAATCATCTTTTGTAACATCATTAAAATATCACTAACAACTTTACAGTCCATATAATTGTAATAAATAATCTTTTTTATTTCAGTGAATCGTTTTAATGGTATATTTTTTGATTCTGCATCTTCGGATTTTTTCATAATTTGAATCATCGCCTCTAAACCATCTGTATCATCTGTCCATTGATGATCAATCAGTTTATGTGAATACAATTGTTTCACAATTTCTTTTAATCCATATCCGAAACATCCTTGAATTGTAATAGGTTCTTTTTTAAAATATTCCACTAGATCAATCATCTCAAATGTAGGATATTTTAAATCAGGATATTTTTGTTTCATATACTCTAAATAAACTTTTTCAGCATTTCCCCAATGAAAGACTTTGATAGGTTTCTCTTTAAAATATTTAAATAAGAAAGTTAACCAGTATTGAATGATAATTTTTTCTTCAGTATTATTCAGATAACGAATCGTGAAATCTTTAAAAATATTATCATTATCTAATAAGATAGTTCCGATAATACAGATTCGAGGTGGATCTTCTGAATCTAAACGTTCAGTAAAATAACTTTCTTTTTCATCGAGATTTAATACACTTTCGATATCTAATACGATTGAATTTTCAAGTGTTTGAATATGATGAATAAAATCTGAATTTTTTATTCTTCGAGGTTGTATTTTTAATTCTTCTTGTGAATTAATATGAATCATTTTTTCTTGTATGTATTCTCTTTTTGATTCCTTGACCTGAAACGGATAAATATTATGAAGTAAAATAGGATCATCCCAGGTATAGATACCTTTCTCAAGTAATACACATCTCTTATCATAGGATATATTCCATACAAGTGTTATCTCATTGATTAATTCTGCGAGTTGTTTTTTCTCATTAAACCATCGACCCGTTTTTATATTCATATTCGGATACAATTCTTTCACAGATGGTTTCGGATAAATCAACCACGATTCATAATTTATCTGTAGTTTTTTGAACCATTTTATTCCATGAATTACCTTTTCTTTCATTTGACAATTGAAAGGAAAAATACCTATATGTTCTCTCTTTTTAACAGTAATTCCTTTATGACGGTATTCTTTACCGAAAAAATATCCGTGAGTATATCGTGGATTTACACATTGTGAAGCGACATACATCTTACATTTATGATAAAAAATAGTATCTTGATTCAAAATATCTTGTTTATCTGAAGAGAAATTTATTATTTTATAAAGGATATCAATGACAATAAACTCGGGTAATTCACAAGAAACAAGAGGGAATATTTGTTTGAAAATAGAACGGTGAATGATAAGATGTGGTTTCACAAGGAGATCATATTCTTGATGATAAAGAGTACAATTTATCATAATACAATGTTCTTTTTTATGTATTATAGCTTTTGTTTGATCTGCGTCTAAATCGGAGTAAAAGAATACCTCTTTGTGTTTGAATAAAAAAGAATAAAATTCTTTTGTATAGGATTCTTTTCTGGATTCCATTTCAATTTCAAATGTTGATTTATCGTCAGGTTGATAACAATCATGTGTTTCATTAACCATAGAAAACCAATCCGATAAAGGGTCATTTCGAATATGATTTTTTAGTTGATGAAACAATAGAGTCATTTATTTAACATATGATTTATTTTAGATATTTAAATTTATTCTTTAATATTTAATTTTCGCGGTGAATTTTTACCTAATGAATAATCAGCGAAAGTAGGTATTTCAATCGGAATACTATTATTTATAAACTTAGTTAACTGCGCACTTAATAATGCGAATAGACTACCATAAATAGCTATTTGATGATTTTTTAAATGATATGACATATCGATACAAGAATTACATATTAAATCACCACGAAATATATTAATAAATGATATTTCATAACATCCCCACCATTGACACGCCATCTGACCGATCATGGATAATCCACCTGTTACAAATGCAGTTATCATAATATGACTACACTTATCTGATTTTTCTTTTTCTTTTTCTTTTTGATTCATTCAATACGATTTAAAATTATCAAATAAATAGTTGAATCAAATTTTTAAATGAATTTAAAACTAAACTATAGATTTGAATTAAATGGAGGATAAGATAGAACAATCAGTCCTTGATATTGTGAAAGTATATATCGCACAAATGGATTCTGCAGTAAGAATATCAAAAATAATATGTGAACATTCAGATAGAGAAGAATTAACAGGAGATGATATAATATGTGGATTAGTGTATCGTTTAATGATACCTATGACAGAAAAGGAAATTAATGAATCATTAAATACAGCAGATGAAATCTTAGATGGATCTAGTTCGGAAGAGGATGAAGAATTTATTACAGAAGACCCAGTGAAACCTGAAATAAGAAAAATAAGAAGTAATCAATGTAATTGTGATATATGTTCAAAGGTAAGAGTCTGTTTATGTAATTTTAATGATCATGAACCGAAAGATGAAATGGGGACAAGATTTAAGGATTCGATCAATGTTACCTGTAATAAATATAAGATCTATATTTAATTATCTTCTTTTTCTTCTTCTTGATTGATTTGGTTTCGATCGGCGTTTTGATTTTCTACGAGATATAGTGGGAATACGGACCATAAATGAATTCAATCCGTCACCATGAGAGGGGTTAATAGCTTGTGGAATTAATAAAAAATCATTTCTTTCATAGCATCGGATAGCACCTTCATTCATATTATCTGGATTAATTCTTACTTGGAGATATAAGAGGTGTGATTTTCCGAATTTTTTAACGAATTCATTCACTAATTGTTTACAAATACCCCTCCCTTGATAATCTCTTCTGGTTGAAAAACTATGAAGATACATTGTTTTATATTTGTAGTCTCGATGAGAATCTTCTTTCGCGAATCCCGCTCCGACGACTATATTATCTTCTTTAATGAATCCGATAAATGAATTAAATTCATTCATGGCTCGTTCAACTACAGGATTAATAAATGAATGACCGAAAGATTCTGCTGTTAATTGATTAATAATCTGTGGATCGATTCCGGTACTATTGAAATTATTCGCAGAAATAATAACCATAAAAATAATCTATATAAAGATTATAGAAATTTAATTATATAGTTAATGAACTATTATTCTGAAGAAACCTTGAATAAATTATATCAGGATGAAGGATTTATCTCTGAGTATAATAAGTTTATTAAGGAAAATGATAATATTCAACAATTGAAAAAATTTTTAGATAATATCGAGTTAAACAAAAAATATTTTCGATTAACCATGAATAAAAAAATCGGATATAAAAAAAGATTTAAAAATCAAAATTTAGGCGAAGATACACTTGCGATTAAGGAAATCAATAGTCTTTTAAATAAATTAACTGATAAAAATATTGATAAAATAAGGGAAAAGATAAAATTAAAATTAAATCAAAAAGATTATTTAATTCAATTTATCATTGAAAGTGTATTAGATAAATGTATAGTTCATACAAATTATACGTGTATTTATATTGAGTTATTATTATATCTTTATTCGCATAATAAGAATATAAATAGATTGATAGAACAACAAGCAGATAAATTATATTCAAAACTCAATGATATGAAAACTGAAGCTGAGACAGATTATTTAATTATGTGTGAAAAGAATAAGAAACTTGATAAATTAATAGGACATTCTATTTTAATTACTGAATTAGAGAAAAGAAATATAGTAACGGGTAAGATACACCCGATATTAGAGAATTTTATCATGGTATTATCTGATTGTAAAGAAGAAGAAGAAAAGTATAAATGTGTTCAATGTTTATACAATGTATTCAAGACATTTTATGGTGAGTATATTTTACCTGAAGGATATAATCAAAAATTAAATGAATTAATCGCCGATGAGACATCAAATAAAATAAAATTTAAAATGATGGATATTATTGAAAGAAAATAATATATAAGTTTAAAGATAGTTATTATTTAGGATAAGCTGTTTAATAATTCTTTTAAATATGTTCGATTAAGTTTTTGAGATTTATTTTTTCGAGGATTGATAAATAAATAATATTTATCAGTATTTATATAAAAAGATACATTACTTGTGCTTGTTTTGATGGTTATTTGATCATTAGTGATCTTAATAATAATACCTTGTTTTAAAAATTTTCCATTTGATTTTTGAACAAATATTAATCGATCATTTAAGAATAATTCATCCATATCTTCGACATATATATATCGAGTTAACTTTTTTGTGGTTTCTGGTGGTAAATAATGCATTAATACGTTATGTTTATTATTATAAATATCTAATACTTCTTTTAAAGGGTCTATATCCATTTAAATAATAATAGAAATAATAAATTAATTAATCTATTATTTAAATATTATATGGATCGGCGAAATTTTTTAATGAATCATCCACCTCCGGGTTACACATCTGTAATAATAACAGAAGAACTTATGGGTGATGAACTAGAAGATTATCTTATAGAATGTGGATTCACGAATGATTATATCATACAGTTTGTTTCATCTGATATGAATCGTATAAATCAGGGAGGGGTATATTGTCGTCGCCTTAATGATAATATAATATTAAAAAATAAAGCAGATAGGACTTTCCCTGTCCCCATGTATAATAGGGATCCTACAGATGGTACAATAATTCCAGATAGTCATACTATATTTTATGTAGAAATAAAAGAACAATCTGGTGGTGGAAAGAAGAATACTATTACAGATAAAAAAACAAATACAGAATTAAAAGAAATAATAAGATATCAACAACATATAAATAAGAATTTAGTTGAACGGATGAAGGAGTTAGAATTACAAAAAGCATCATTAACTGATCAGAAAAATGTATTAGAAGAATTATTACAACAAAATCGATGTAATTTAAAAGATATATCGATTGATAATCGTAATAAGAGTGAGAAAATAATTCAATATGAAGTACTCATTCAAAAATTATTAAATAGTCGATAATTATTTATTGTGTTTTCATTCCGTACGTACAACTCTTATTAATATTCCTCTCCTCCGCTGGTCCGAGACATGCGTTTTCTTTTATTTCTAATAGTCTATCATTATCATCATCTCGATATGTAATAGCGTCGAGCTTTTCAATCCTTTTCTCAAACATAGAATCAGTCTCATCTTCTGATTGTGGGCCTACATCCAACCCGTATAGAACTGTAGGATAAAACATATGGTAATCAGTGTCGCCCACCTCTCCTCCTGATAGTTCGCTAAGGTCCATATCTTTTACATTCAATTGTTCTGATGTGGCCTCTTGTTTTATAGGATCATTGGCCCAACATATAGGACTATTGTAGAATTCTTTTAAGATACGATCATTCTCGTCTACCACAGCACCGAGCAAATCTGGTCCGTCATCGTCATCGTCATCGTCCTCCTCCGGCTTCGGCTCCGGCTCCGGCTCGGCGCCCAACCGCTTCAGCGGGAAATCAGTATCCATTGTGAAGTAAGAATTCATATTATAACCTCTTTGTTTTAGTTCATTATCTGCGCCAGGGTTATCATTTAAATCGATATCCTCCTTACAATTCACATAATATTTAGTATTATTATTTTCAATATTATTATTTTCAATATTCTCTGTATTCACATTACACAATATGAATAAGAATAAAATCAAAAAAAATATATGTAATGAATCCATCAATATATAATATAATAGAATAGAATTAATCTGGTTAATATAAATTAATTTCCCGTACTACCGAAACCACCTCCTCCTCTAATAGTGTTTGATAGTGATTCAACTAATTTTAGTTGAATTGCTTCAAGATATCTTCCTGTAATTTGAAATAATCTTTGTCCCCTTTGCACTTGAAATGGTTCATCTGATAGATTATCGACTGCGGCCATAATATTACCTCTATATCCCGCATCAATTATCCCGACATTATTCGCGAGCCTTAACGGTGTTTTATAAATAGAAGAACGTGTTCTTAGATAGTAGGATACATGTTTATTAAGATCTGAATCAGAAAGAGCTTCACATTGAATTTTAAGATCAATTAATTTAGTATCTCTAGGATCAATTGTAATATCATCCGGACAATACAAATCTAGTCCAGCATCACCTCTTTCTTCGCGTTCAAGGTTAGCTTCATCTGATGCGGAATCATGATAGAGTTCTTTTACGGTATCATCAAGTGGTTTCATTAATAATTTCATTTTATAATTTTGTAGTCTATTAAGTTTTAAATAAAAATCAAATTTATTCAAATCTCAGTATTTATCTTATGTTTGAAAGATAAATCGTCACAGATAGAATAATTGATTCTAGTTTATGGTTATATTATGGGATTGGTTCTCTTTAATAAACCATCGCCACCACCACCGCCTCATCCCCCTATCATAATGGATTTTCTTCTGCGTTTATGTGATTTTCTTTTTCTTACTTTTTTTCTTGTTCTTAATTTTTTATGTTGAGAATATGATTTTTTTTTATTCGAACGACGCCGAGATCGTTTCAGTCTTTTTTTCGCCATATATATTAATCTTATAAAATAATTTTTTATTATTAGAGTATATTTT
>MDTC01186124.1_pt1 | contig 11053 bp, 12 predicted proteins | sample 811181 | NCBI WGS metagenome assembly MDTC01 (sample SAMN05326644, study PRJNA326480) | marine metagenome | isolation source: seawater | place: Pacific Ocean: North | collected 2011 | reverse complement strand
CGGCTCTGTTAAATCCTTTAAAAAATTAATTAAAAAAGGAATTAAAAGCAAACCTATTGTAGTTGATGGTTATTTATATGTTCTTAACGGTAGTAATAAGTTGTTGAAAATTGAGTAATAATTACAAACTTGATTTTCCACTTAACAATGACAATTGAGTAATCTTTTCCTCACCTAAAGAGTCTGATGGTTCTATAGGATATTCACCTGTAAAGTAATGGTCACTAAATTGCGGGTATGATTTATTCCTTTTTTCTTCACCCAACGCACGGTATAGACCGTCTAAACTAAGAAATTTTAAACTTTTTGCATTAATAAATTTACATATCTCATCGATATTTTTATTAAATGATAAAAGCTCTTTTTTTGTCGGCATATCTACACCGTAAAAATCGGGATATTTTATTTCAGGGCATGCAATACGTACGTGTACTTCTCTTGCGCCAGAATCATACAACATTTTAACTATTTTCGTACATGTAGTTCCTCTAACTAAGGAATCATCAATTAAAATTATTGATTTATTTTTTAACAAAGTTTTCGTTGCGCTGAGTTTTAATTTAACTCCCAAACTTCGTATATTTTGTGTTGGCTCAATGAAAGTTCTACCCACATAATGATTTCTAATTAAACCAAGTTCAAAATTAATTTTCTTATATTGAGCAAAGCCTATTGCTGCAGGTACACCTGAGTCTGGAACAGGAACAACCATATCCGCATACACTTCTGTTTCCTTAGCTAGCTCTTCTCCAATTTTTTTCCTATACTCATATGCACATTTTCCTTTAATGAGACTATCTGGTCTTGCAAAATATATATATTCAAAAATACAGGGTCTAGACTTTTGCTTAGGAAAAGGCTTAATACTTTTAATCTTTTTATTTTCTATTATAACTATTTCTCCATTATCTACTTCCCTTACAAACTGAGCACCAACTATATCCAAAGCACATGTTTCAGAGGCAAATATATATGAATCTTTTAACTTACCTATTACTAAAGGTCTAATACCGAAAGGATCTCTTATTCCTATAAGTTTTTTATTGGTCATTAACACTAAAGCATAGCCTCCTTGAATCTGAAATAATGCATCGATTATTTTATCAGTAATTTTCTCTCTCTTAGATTTTGCAATTAATTGAACTATTGTTTCAGTGTCACTTGTTGTTCTAAAAATAGCTCCATCTTTTACAAGAGCATCCCTAAGAGAAACCGCATTAGTCAAATTTCCATTATGCGATATAGCTAAACCACCACCGTGCAAATCTGCAAAAAAAGGTTGAATATTTCTAATAGATACCTCACCAGTAGTGGAATATCTATTATGCCCTATAGCAAAATCTCCGGGAAGTTTTTTAATTACATCGTTTTTAGTAAAGTGATCACTTACTAGTCCCTGTTTCTTTTCAGAATGATAGTTTTTGCCGTCATAAGAAACAATACCACAGCCTTCTTGACCTCTATGTTGTAAGGCATGCAAACCTAAAGCAACTAATGCAGCAGCATCACTCTGATTTGAAATTCCAAAAACACCACATTCTTCTTGTAGTTTATCTAAATTATATTTTTTCAATTTTTTCTTTCGTGTTTTTAAACTCTTCGGTATTGGGAAACTCATTAACTAAAATTTCACTACCTTTATGAATTATGTTAAATGAAGTAGCATCTTCAGTTGATATACCCCAATTTTGATAAGGATAAAACCAATTTAAAATAGTAAACAAGCAAACTGAAACTACATATCCTTTAAAAACACCAAATATTAAGCCAAAAGACTTATCTATAGAACCAAGCCCAGTCCAAGTTACTACACGACTTATAGATTTTCCAATTATTATTAAAGTAAATAAAGATAAAAAAAATATAAAGATACCCAAGCCTAAACTATTTACAAATTCTGACTCAATATATTCAGAGACCCAAGGCTGAAGTTTTGGAACTAATATAACTGTTATAATTAAGGATACCACCCATTTCATAAAAGAAATAAAACTCAAAGAAAAACCTTTAAAAAAACATTGTATTATATTGTAGATCATTATAGCTACGATAATAACATCAAATAAATTGACAGAATTTATCACATGGTTAAAAAAATTTTGCATCAAATTGCTTAATTCTTTTCAGGCCCAAAAGGTTTTAAAATTAAAATAAGTTTAGGTAAAAGTGTTAGAACCGAAATTAAGGCAAGTAGCATTGCTATGCCTGTAAAAACACCAAAGTATATTGTTGGAATAAAGTTTGAAAATACTAAAATAGAAAAACCAAAAACAATTGTAATAGAAGTATTTAGAATTGCTATACCTACTGTATTATGACATCTGTCTAAAGTTAATTCATAATCTTTAATTTTCTCAAATTCTTCTCTAAATCTATAAATATAATGGATACTATTATCTACTGCTATACCTATTGTAATAGCAGCAATCGTGATTGTCATCATGTCAAGAGGAATATTCACTATACCTATAATCCCAAGAATAAAAAAAGCGGCGATAAAATTTGGAGCAACTCCTATAATAGAAAGTGTTATATTTCTAAAAAGTATAAAAAACATAGCTGAAATCCCCAACATGACGATTCCCAAGGTTAGAATTTGAGATTTAAAAAGACTTTGTAATAAATTATTAAATAATATAACAACACCTGCGAGTTTATATTCTACCGGTTCTAGACCTATTTTTGTATTTAATTCAGTATTAATTTTATTTATTAAATCATTTCGTCTAAGATCTTTTAAAGAGTCTTTTATTCTAACACTAATTCTTGCTTCATCATGTTCTACAGAAATGTAAGGACTTATAATTTCTTTTTTAATCTCAAAGGGTATTTTACTGTATAAAACAGCTATCTCTAAACTTTGAAGGCTTTTTTTATTGAGATCCTCTGCGACTCTTATTATTGAACCAAAAGATAAAACTTTTCCTATTTCAGGAAGAGAGTCTAAATAGTCATGAACCTTTAATATTTTATCAATTTTATTTCTTGTAAACCAATAAGTAGATTTATCATCTTTGTTTTCATCATCATCCCATTCTGAAAATTCATCATCTGAGTCTTTTTTCTCCTTTATTGGGAATTTTAAAATTACGTCTAAAGTAGTAGTTCCGCCTAACTCTTCATCAATTTTTTTCATTCCTTTATATATTTCTGTCTCTTCATCAAAATAATTAATAAAACTATTTTCCACTTCAAGTTTTGATATTCCATAGACACTTAAGCAAATCACGAAAATTGATAATCCAAATATTAATTTTGTATATTTTTTAGTAAAATTACTGAGCGCGCTTGTTATTTTAGACTTTTCTGCCTCTTCTATATTTATGTCTTCAACTTTTGCAAAGGTATTTAATAATGAAGGCAATAAAGTGAAAGTAACAAGTATTGATGCTGTTAAACCTAAGGTCATCATCCATCCAAAATCAATAATTGGTTTGATGCCGCTAAAAATTAGAGATAAAAAAGCACAAATAGTTGTTAGAACCGTATAAAGTATTGGCAGAAACATCTTGTTAGCAGATTTTAATACGGCTTCCTCATTAGTATAATTTGGAAATTCTTTTTTAAATTGTAAAAATCTTACTGTTATATGAATATTCATTGCCATATTTAAAATCAGCATTAAAGCAATAAAGTTTGAGGATATAACGGTAACTTTCCAACCTAGAAGTCCCAACAATCCCACCATTATAGCAACGGAACTTGCACATCCTAATAATGGCATGATTACCCATTTAATATTTCTAAATATTAACCATAGAGTTATTACTATAAAAAGAAAAACTCCTATTCCAAAAACAATAATATCATTTTTAATGTAAGTCATCATATCGTCTGCGATCATTGGAATTCCGCCAAGATGAATTGTGGCATTTTCATTATATTTACTTATAACGTCTCTTATTTCATTTATGTTTTGATGATTTCTTTGATTGTATAAATTCTTATAACTTTCATATTCTTTAATAAATAAATTATACTTTTCTTTTTCGTTTTTACTAAGTGAAGAATCTAAAGATTTATTATAATAATCATTCTTAATCTTGATATATTCATTTAGTCTTTTATCTTTTTTTAAATAAACGACAATACCAGATGTTTTTCCGTCTTTACTAATCACGTAGTCTCTATATATAGGGCTGTTAATTATTTCTTGGAATCCTCTTTTTTTATTTATATCTGGATGAGCTAAAGTTTTATAGTTTTTTAGTCTCTCCATAAGTGATTCATCTGAACTTTTTAAAAGAGGGACATCAATTACTGTGATTGTATTCTCAACCCATGAAAGTTTTTCAATTTTGGATTTAAGTAATTGTAAATTAATAATTGTTTCTTCCTTCTCAAAACTTGAGGTTGGAGAATAAGTTAAAACTAAGAAATCTTTTGAACCATATCTTTCATTAACTTCTCGCAAATATTTTAAATCCTTATCACCCTCTAATAGTAAAGCGTCTGAGGATGCATCTAAATTAAAATTTTTTGAAAAGTATAGAAAAAAACAAACTATAGATAATAGAAAAATTAATGTAATTTTCGAGTAATCTATAACTAACTTTTTATATATATTGCTGAACATGGCTCATATTCAGATATATATTAATATCTAAATAACTAAAACAACAAATTTGCTTAATTTTTTGTTAAATTTTTGAATTTTGTATACTGTCCCTCGAACTCAACTTGGACATTTCCTGTGGGGCCATGTCTTTGTTTGCCTATGATAATATCAGCCAATCCATTTATATCATTCATTTTTGATTGCCATTCTGCATGTTCGATTGAGCCTAATTTTGGTTGTTTTTTTTCTAAATAGTATTGCTCTCGGTAAACAAACATTACTACATCAGCGTCTTGCTCTATCGAACCTGACTCTCTTAAGTCTGATAGCTGAGGAATTTTATCATCTCTTTGCTCTACAGCACGAGATAATTGAGATAAAGCCAAAACAGGTACACTCAGTTCTTTTGCTAAAGCTTTGAGTCCTTGAGTTATCTCAGAAATTTCTTGAACCCTTCCATCATATCTTTTTGAATTAGTTCTCATCAACTGAATGTAATCAACAACAATTAAACTTAAACCAAAAAGTCTTTTCATTCTTCTAGCTCTATTACTTAAAGTAGAAATAGTTATAGCAGGTGTTTGATCTATATAGAGTGGTAGCTCATATATATTCCTGGAGGTTTCTATATATCTGTTTAGTTGTTCCTCTGTAGCTTTGCCTCTCCTTATATCATTAGAGGGTATTCTAGCCTGCTCAGATAAAATTCTTGTAGATAATTGTTCTGAGGACATTTCAAGAGAAAAAAAAGCAACAGATGATTTCTCATCTTTATCTGCTAAATTTTTTGCTGCATGATAAGCTATATTGGTTGCTAAGGCTGTTTTACCCATAGAAGGCCTGCCGGCAATAATTACTAAATCAGATTTGTGCAAGCCACCTAACTTCTCATCTAAATCAATTAAACCAGTAGGAACACCAACAACTCCTTGATCGCTTTGCATTGCTAAAGTTGCCATTTCAATAGTTTGATCTAGAGCTATATTAAATTTCATGTAAGATTGAGAAAAGTTTCCTCTCTCAGCCAATTGAAATAGTGACTGTTCGGCATCTTCAATTATATTTTCACCGGTTTTTTCAATGGATTCATTTTTTGAATTTTCAGATATATCTTCAGAAATTGTGATTAATTCTCTTTTCAAAAACATTTCATGAATAACTTTTGCATAATCAATTGCTTGTTTTATAGATGCAGAGTATCGAGTAAGTTTTACTAAGTATTCAATACCTCCAATTTCAGATAAATTATTATTATTTTCAAAAAAATTCTTCAATGTTATGGGGTTAGCAATCATACCTTTGCTGTTTAAACTTTCTATTACTTCGTAGATTTTTCTATGAATCGGATCAAAAAATTTTGTTGGATTAACAATGTTAGAGAGCTCGTCTAGGATATCATTATTGACAAGAATTGAACCAAGTAACGCTTGTTCAGCTTCTATATTAGAAGGTAAAGATTTTTCTGTAATTTGTTTTGATTTAAATTCAATTTTTTCCACAACTCATTTTAGATTAAGAAAGTATCTTTAAAAATCTTAAAGTTACACACTATTTTTTCTACCTGTGGAAAAAAAAACCAACTAGGGTTGTGAAGGTTATTTAGAATCAATCTTTTCAATTATCAGATTGACAGTTGCATTAACTTCTGAGTGAAGAGCTATATTTATTTGATATTTGCCAATTTTGTTGATTTCTTGTTTTAAATCTATTTGAGATGGATTTACTTCAGCGTTCAAGTTTTTTAAAAAAGAGCTAGATACTTCTTTTGGTTTTATAGAGCCAAATAGATCACCATTGTCTTTGGCTTCTTTAGTAAATACAAGATTTTTATTGTTTATTTTTGTAGCTATTTCCTTAAACACTTTTTTGGCTTCATTGCTTTTCTTATTTAGTTCATCTTTCTTTTTATTGACCGTTTCTAAATTTTCTTTACTTGCTCTAAGTGCTTTTCCGGTTTTTAAAAGAAAATTTCTACCGTAGCCGTTTTTAACTTCTACTTGATCTCCAATTTTACCAAGTTTAATTATATTTTCTAAAAGAATAACTTGCATTATAGAAGACCTAAAATTTTTGCCTTTTTAATCTCATTAGTAAGTTTTTTTTGTTTACCTAAAGATACTGAGGTAATTCTTGATGGAAGAATTTTGTTTGTATCTGATATATATTTTTTTAATAATTTTATGTTTTTATAATCAACTTTTGGTGCGTCTTTGGCTGAAAGAGGACATTTTTTAGAAAATTTAGAATCATTTTTTTGAAATAAGCTTAACTTGTTTAAAGGGTTTTGTGATCTTTTTTGAAATTTTTTATTTTTTCTTTTCATATTAACGATCTTCTTTTTTAAAATATTCTTTTTCTAAGTCTAATTTTTTATACTTAATTGTTAAATGTCTAAGAATAGAATTATCGATTAAGATATTCTTTTTTATTTCTTCGAGTGTCTTAGGCATACCTTCAAATTTGTAGTGTATGTAAAATCCTTTATTATAGTTTTTGATTTTGTTTGCAAAGTTTTGCAGACCCCATAATTCTATTTTAATAACTTTTCCCGAAGTATTATTAATAATATCATTGTATTTTGTCTCAATTTTTTTTACCTCAGCGCTAGAAAGGTCTTGTTTTGCAACTAATGTATGTTCGTAAAAATTCATTATGTTAATATATGTTAATTTATTTATATAAAGATGGGTTTTATACTATTATAAATAACTCATTTCAATAGTAATAATGTAATAAAAGATTGTAAAATAAATGAAAGCTTTATTATTTCCAGGTCAAGGATCACAAATAGTAGGTATGGGATCAGAGTTTTTTAACAACTTTGATTATGTCAAAAAAATATTTGCTGAAGCTGACGAAAAACTCAAATTTAAAATTTCAAAAATTATTTTAGAAGGACCTGATCAAGATTTAAAATTAACACAAAATACACAACCAGCAATTTTAACTGTTAGTTATGCCATTTTTCAAACTTTCAAAAAAGAGTTTGGTTTTAAAGTAGATGAATTTCAGTATTTCGCTGGCCACTCTTTGGGAGAGTATAGCGCTTTAGTTTGCGCGGAGTCTCTAAATTTTAATGACGCCTTATATTTGGTACACGAAAGAGGAAAAGAAATGCAAAACGCAGTACCAGCAGGCGAGGGAGCTATGCTTGCGGTTCTAGGAACAGATATTGATAAAATAACTAATTTAATTAATCAATTAAAAAATAAAAAAGTGTGCGAGATTGCAAACGATAACTCTAAAGGACAAACTATAATTAGTGGTGATATAGTTTCAATTAACCATTTTGTTGATTTATTAAAACAAAATAGAATTAAATTTATCAAGCTACCAGTTAGTGCACCATTTCATTGTTCTTTAATGAAAACTGCTGCTGAAAAAATGCAGGATAAAATTAAACTCACAAATTTCAAAAGCCCATTAGTAGAAATTATTACAAATGTGAATGCTTCACCAGAGACAGACCCAAATATTATTAAAGGTTTGTTAATTAAACAAATATATTCAAAAGTAAGATGGAGAGAGAGTATTTTGCATATGCAAAGCAATAATATAAAAGAATTTATAGAAATAGGACCTGGCAAAGTCCTCGCAGGTTTGGTAAAAAGAATTAATAGTGAATTAAATACATTAAGCATAAACTCAATAAATGATATTAAAAATATAAATAAATGAATTTAGAAAGTAAAAAAATTATAATTACAGGTGCCACCGGAGGAATAGGTAACAGTCTTATAAAAAAATTTTCAGATTTAAATGCAAATATCTTAGCAACTGGAACTAATTTAGACAAATTAAGTTTATTATCAAAAAATTATCCAAAATTAAAAACATTACAATTTAAACTAGATGAGCATGAAAAAATTGAAGAGTTTATAGAAAAATGTTCAAAAGAATTAGGTGGTTTAGATGTCATAATAAATAATGCTGGCATTACACTCGACAACATATCTTTAAGGCTCACAGAAGAAAATTGGAAAAAGGTAATAGATATAAATTTAACAGCAACATTTTTGATGAGCAAATTTGCTATAAAAAAAATGTTAAAACAAAAAAATGGTAAAGTTGTTAACATTACATCTGTCATTGGCCATACTGGAAATATTGGTCAGGCTAATTATGCAGCTTCAAAAGCTGGAATAATTGGGTTTTCAAAAAGTCTAGCGATAGAATATGCGAAAAAAAATATTAATGTAAACTGTATCTCACCTGGTTTCATACAAACGGAAATGACAGACAAAATCAATGACGATTATAAAAAAATGATTATTTCTAAAATACCTTCTGGAGCACTTGGAACCGGTATGGATGTTGCCAATTGTGCAGCTTTTTTAGCATCAAACCTTGCAAATTATATTAATGGAGAAACTATTCACGTGAATGGTGGAATGTATATGTCTTGACAATTCTATTGAATAATTTAATAACAAAAATAGTAAAAATCAAAAATAGGAATTAAATGTCTAAAGAAATAAACAGTAAAGTTAAGAAAATAGTAGCTGATCACTTAGGGGTAGATGAAGAAAAAGTTACAGATGAAGCAAGTTTCATTGACGATTTAGGCGCAGATAGCTTAGACACTGTAGAGTTAGTGATGGCTTTTGAAGAAGAATTCGGTTCAGAAATTTCTGATAGTGAAGCAGAAAAAATACTTACAGTTGGTGATGCAATTAAATTTATTGAAAGTAAGGCCAGTTAATATTATTAAGAAAGCTTAGTAGTTATGAAATTACAAGGTGATTGTATAATGGTAATACTATCATCTCCTTCCGGCGCGGGGAAAACCACCATAACAAAGAAATTACAACAAAAATATCAAAATTTAAAAATATCCGTTTCTCACACCACAAGAAAACCAAGACAGAACGAAGTTCATGGAGTTGATTATTTTTTTGCAAACGAGATAGAGTTTAAAAATTTAATCAATAAAGAGAGCTTTTACGAATACGCAAAGATTTTCAACAACTATTACGGAACATCAAAAGATTCAGTTAAAAATATTTTAGATAAAAAAAACGATATTTTGTTCGATATCGATTGGCAAGGAACTCAACAGCTTTCTAGTTTTGAAGAATTAAAGCTAATAAAAATTTTTATTCTTCCTCCAAATAAAAATGAACTAAAAAAAAGATTGGTACAAAGAAACCAAGACAACAAGGAGGTTGTAGAACAAAGATTGGAACATTACGATAGAGATATTACTCATTGGAGCGATTATGATTACGTCATTATTAATGATAATCTTGAAAATTGTTTTAGACAAATAGAAAGTATTATTTTATCTCACAAACAAAAAACTAGTTTTAATTAGGATATTTTATATTTTTCAAATAACTCAGTAATTTGATAATATTTATCTGCTTTAATTTCACCTGGACGTGATGATAAGTCTATTTTCAATTTTTTTGAAACTTCATTAGAGTTTAAAAAAATCTTCTTAAAGCATTTATTAATCATTTTCCGCTTATTTGAAAAAAATATTTGAGTTATATATTCTAAATTTTTAATGTTTTTAATTTTATATTTGTTAGATGATATAGGCTCAAAGACCAGGAGCATAGAGTCAACTTTGGGTTTAGGCCAAAAACAATTCTTTGATATCTTAAAGTGATCGGTAATTTTTAATCTCCAATTAGCAATTACAGCAAGCCTACCATAGTTTTTAGTATCACATTTAGCCATAATTTTTTCTGCAACCTCTTTTTGGAACATTAAAATTAATTTAGAATATTTTAATGGTTTGTTTTTGATCTTAATTAATTTAAGTAAAATTTGAGTTGAAATATTGTACGGTAAATTACCAAATACTATTGTATTTTTTAGTATTATTTTTTCCAAATTTATTTTCAGTACATCTTCATTATAAATAGTAATATTTTTAAATTTGATAATATTTTTTAAACCCGAAATTAAGTTTTGATCCTTCTCGACTAATATTAAATTATTTGGGTTTTTCATTATTATTTTTGCTGTAAGATTTCCCGTTCCAGGTCCGATTTCTAAAATATTATTTTCATTAATATTTCCACGCTTAATGATTTTATTAATAATATTTTGATCTTTTAAAAAATTTTGTCCTAAAGATCTTTTAGGTTTAATCATTTTTAAAGTTTTTAAGAAATTTAACACATTGTACTAAACTACTAGGATCGGCGACACCAAATCCTGCTATTTCTTTACCAGTGCCGTGATCTGGTGATACTCTTACATAATTCAAACCTAAAGTTATATTAATAGCGTCAAATCCAAATAGTGCCTTGAATGGACCCAAAACTTGATCATGGTACATTCCCACTATTACATCTAATTTTTTTTTATTAGGTTTAGAAAATGCGGTATCAGCAGGCATCGGGCCAACGATTTTCAATTTTTTTCTTTTTAATCTCTTTATAGCGGGTACTATAATCCTCTTTTCTTCTGACTTATCTCTATTTTCAAAATTATGAGGATTGAGGCCCATAATTCCTATGTAAGGTTTTTTTCTAAATATCT
>MDTC01090169.1_pt1 | contig 11053 bp, 10 predicted proteins | sample 811181 | NCBI WGS metagenome assembly MDTC01 (sample SAMN05326644, study PRJNA326480) | marine metagenome | isolation source: seawater | place: Pacific Ocean: North | collected 2011 | reverse complement strand
CTAGAAATCATTACAATTCCAAATAGCGCACCAAGAATCGTTCGATTCATGTTTAACTCCTTTTTCTCGGTTATCTTCATATATTAATATATTAACTTAGGATACACGCGAGTATCCTAGAGCAAAGTTCACCCATTTCTATCAAAAAAACAAACGATAATTCAATTAAAGAATAATTCTAGCAAGTAATCATGAATTGTTTTAAAAAATATTAATTTTAAAACCTGAAGATTGATTAGAACCTATACCTGAAGAAAAGAAAGTTAGGCTAAATTTTGTAAATTTTCTCTCGTATGATATACCATACTTTATATTATCTGCGAAATTAATTTTTTTTGAAGCAAGTACTTTAATTACATTTTTATCAAAATTATGCTTCATTCCAAAATGAATTAATTGCATTTTTTCTCGGCTAGCTTCATGATTCACAAAAGGATTCCCAATAATCATTTTTTTATATTTCCACCCATCTTTGTATTGATAGTTACTATAATAATCATCATCTTGATAAGGTGGATCAATGCAACAGTTTGATGTATCGATATATTCTATTAACATTGAGGAATTATTAAGAAGGTTAGTTAGCTCTATTCCCCAAAGACCATCAATTTTATTTGCAAATCTTAAACTACTAGTATCTTCAAAATAGTGCTGATAATAAAATTTCAAATTATTTTTTTGCACTAAAAAATCCCATATACCAATATGGCTACCTAAAGCATTGGCATGAGGGTCCCCCGGTAATTTTGGTCCATCACCAGCAATAAATACTTTGAAAAAGTCGCTAAAAGTATCTGGTTGATTTCCAACGTTATTATCAGAGCCAATCTCAGTTGTTGTCCCAGCCCATATTGCTGCATGAACAAAGCCAATTGAAAATTTCAATTCTTTATTTCTTGAAAAATTAAGATAGATAAATTTTTCATGAAGAAGAGGTTCGTCTGAATAAAATTCATTTTTTTCAAATTCACCATGGGCAATACCGTATCTAAGATTCAAATTAGTTTTTTTAGTAAATGAATATTTTCCCACAAAACCTATTTTATTTATTGGCTGAGCATTATTGCTAATGATCATTGATCCTGAACTTAGCTCATCATTCATATATTGACTGAAATCTCTGTAATACTTTCCAGCTTTAAAGAATGAATTTTTAAAACTATATTTAATAAATGACTCTCCAAATTTTAATTTATTTTTTTCAGAGTAAGCATTAGATAGGTTTATAACATATTCAGCATTAGAGTCATTATGTCTGAAAAAAATATCTATTACATTTTCTTTTGGATACTTACCAAAATTATTTTGTTCATTCCACCAATACGTTTTTTTTGGATTTTTTGAAAATTGTAAGTCATATTGATTTTCTTGAGCATTTAAAATGCAAAACAAAAATGCAAGAATAGTAGTATTTTTAAAATTTTGAATTATTTTTTTACTGTTTTTCATAAAAATTAAAATATCTAATATTTTTTTAATTTCAATTAATGTACCCTCAAGATATTTCTTTTGCTACATTTACCTAGAAAAAAATATGAAATTTCTTGATTTAGAAAAACAACAGAAACGAATTAAAAATAAAATTCAATATCGTATAAATGAAATTCTCAATCATGGGAGTTACATTATGGGTCCAGAAGTTTATGAGCTTGAAGAGCAGCTAAGTTATTACTGCGGAGTTAAGCATTCTATATCATGTTCTTCAGGCACGGATGCTTTATTGATTCCTTTAATGGCTTGGGGTATTGGACCTGGAGATGCTGTATTTACAACTCCATTTACTTATGTTGCTACTGCTGAAGTGATATCAATGGTTGGAGCAACTCCTATATTCGTTGATGTTTATGAAAAAACATATAATATTGATTGTGAAAAGCTTGAAGACGCAATTAAGAATGTGTTAAAAGAAGGTATTTTAAATCCCAAAGCAATAATTCCAGTTGACCTTTTTGGTCTCCCGGCCAGGTATAGGTTAATAGATAAGATTGCAAAAAAATATCACCTTAAAGTAATAGAGGATGCTGCTCAAAGTTTTGGTGGATCAATTGGTGAGAATAAAGTTGGTTCTTTTGGGGATGTTGCTGCTACATCATTCTATCCAGCTAAACCTCTAGGATGTTATGGTGATGGTGGAGCTATTTTCACAAATGATGATGAACTTGCTCAAAAGTGCAGAGCAATTAGAATTCACGGAACAAATGAAGACAAATATCATAGCGATATGATTGGCCTAAATGGACGTCTCGATAGCATTCAAGCTGCAATTTTGCTTGAAAAATTAAAAATTTTTAATGATGAACTAGAAAAAAGAAATGAAATTAGTCAGCTTTATCGATCTGAATTAAGTAGCGCCCAACATATTCCAAAAAATTATAATTCTTCACATGCATTATTTTCAATAACTTTCAATTCTGAGGAGGAAAAAAATGATTCACTTCAAAACCTCCAAAATAATAAAATTCCATATGTTATTTATTACAAGTATCCAATTCATTTAATGGGCGCTTTTAAAAATTTGAATTATACATCGGGCAGTCTTCCTGTTTCTGAAAAATTATCACAAACAATTGTTAGTTTGCCAATGCATCCTTATCTTTCGCTGAACGAAGTAAAAAAAGTCATCAATTCATTATGAAATATATTGTAACAGGGGGCGCAGGTTTTATTGGAAGCAATTTGGTCGATTTGCTAATAGAGGAAAGCCATAATGTTCACGTAATAGATAATTTTTCTTCTGGGAAAAAAGAAAACTGCAATAGCAAAGCGCACTACCATGAAATTGATTTATCCGAAAAATCCAATTTTGAAAAAATTAAAAATATACTTGATGGCGCAGATGGCGTTTTTCATCTTGCTGCACTTCCTAGGGTTCAAGAATCCATTGACAACCCCATTGATTTTGAAAAAAATAACACTTTAAGTACAGTAAATATTCTGAAAGCTTGTTCAGAAAAAAATGTAAAAAGACTTGTTTATAGTGCATCTTCTTCGGCTTATGGTAATGCAATTAAATTACCATCAAAGGAAGAGGATCCAATCGATCCAATTTCCCCATATGCAATGCAAAAATATTATGGAGAAGTATGCTGTAGGATGTTCTCTAATGTTTATGGAGTTGAAACAGTATCCTTAAGATACTTTAATGTTTATGGTGAAAGACAAAGTCTTGAAGGTGCATATGCATTAGTTATGTGTGTATTTGCTAGACAGCGTTTAAATAATGAGCCTTTAACCATTAGAGGCGATGGAAAGCAAAGAAGAGATTTTACTCATGTCAAAGATATTGCTAAAGCGAATTTGCTTGCTATGAAATCTGAAAAAGTTGGAAAAGGCGAAGTCATAAATATTGGTAATTCTGATAATAGATCAGTAAATGATATTGCTAAAATGATAGGAGGACCTTCAATTAATGTTGATCCCGTTGTTGAGCCTAGAGAAACATTGGCTGACAACACAAAAGCCAAAAAATACTTAGGATGGGAGCCTTCAGTTATAATTGAAGAATGGGTACCAAAATATAAAAAAGACCTAGGAATATAGATGTCAAAAAATATTTTAATTACTGGTGGAGCTGGATTTATTGCACATCACCTAGTTGACAAAATTTTAGCAACAACTGATTGGAAAATAGTTACTTTAGACAGACTAGACTTTAGTGGCAACTTAAATAGGCTCAATGAGGTTGTTTCTAAATACCCTCTATCAGAACAAAAAAGAGTCAAAGTGGTTCACCATGATTTGAAAGCCGAATTGAATCCAGAAATTAGATCTACAATTGGTAAAATTGATTATATTGCTCATCTAGCAGCAGGATCTCATGTTGATAGATCAATCACTTATCCTTTAGAATTTGTGATGGATAATGTAGTTGGAACAGCACACATTTTAGATTTTGCGCGAAGATGCAATAATTTAGAAAGATTTGCATATTTCAGTACCGATGAAATCTTTGGTCCTGCTCCTCCAGGAATAAATTATAAAGAGTATGATAGATACAATTCAACAAATCCGTATTCAGCTTCTAAAGCAGGAGCTGAAGAGCTAGTTGTAGCATTTCAAAATACATATCAGTTACCATCTTTTATTACTCATACTATGAATGTTTTTGGTGAAAGACAACACCCTGAAAAATACATCCCGATGGTTATTAAAAAAGTTAAGGAAGGAGATATTGTAACTGTTCATGCAAACAAAGAAAAAACAGTTGCTGGTTCAAGACATTATATTCATGCTGAGGATGTCGCTGAAGCATTATTATTTTTATATAGTTTTGATACTTCAAATATTGAAACAGATAATATGGGCCATCTTTGTCAGAAATTTAATATTGTGGGTAAGGATGAAATAGATAATTTAGAATTAGCCCAGTTTATTGCTAATACCCAAGGAAAAGATTTAAAATACGAAATGGTCGATTTTCACTCTTCAAGACCTGGACATGACTTAAGATATGCTTTAGATGGTTCAAAAATGGCAGAGATGGGGTGGAGTCCCAGATCAGCTTTTGAAAGATTAGAACAAACAATAGAGTGGACTTTACAAAACCAAAGATGGCTTAAAATATAATATTTGTTGAGAAACTATATTAAGTTAAATTAATTATATATGAAAAAAATATATCTACTAATTGCAATGATGATTTCTACTGTGTTTGCACAAGTATCAGTAAATGAATTAAGAAAATTAAGTAACGAACAGTTAGATTTGATTAGAACAGAGCTTACCAATAGTCAAGCTACAATTTCAAACGAATCAACCTTAAATTCTCTTCCTGAGATAGTAGAAATTATTCCCCCTGAAATTATTCCCCCTGAAGAAAAGAAAAATTCACAATTTTTTGGGTACAATTACTTTAACAAGGAAATTAACTTTTTTGATAACATTCCAACACCAGCAAACTACAAATTAGGCCCTGGAGATCAAATTACTATAAACTTATGGGGAGAAACAAACAAGAGAGACAGCTTTACAATAAATAAAGACGGTTTAATTTACTATCAAAATATAGGGTTTATTAATTTATCTAATAAAACAGTTGATGAAGCAAATGAATTATTAACCAATACACTTTCAGAAATTTATTCAACATTAAGCAACAATAATACCAGCTTAATGGTCGAAGTTGGAAAACTAAAATCAATCAATGTTTTCTTTTCTGGCCATATCAAGCAACCTGGTATACACCTTATTCATCCATTCTCAGATGTCTACTCTGGTATTGTTCAAGCCGGAGGTGTTGAAACTAGCGGATCATTAAGAAAAATTGAAATTATAAGATCTGGAATAGTTATCGCTGAAGTAGATTTTTATTCATTCTTTACAACAGGTAAAAACAATTTTTCATCAATAAGGCTAATAGATGGGGATGTAATTCACATTCCTAAAGTAGATAAAAGATCTCAAATTGGTGGAGCTGTTGTAAGACCAGGTATTTATGAATCAATTAAAAATGAAACTATTTTTGATATGCTAAATTATGCAGGCGGTTTGAATGAATTTGCTAGTTCTTCAGGAATTTTAAGCAGTATTATACCTTTAAGAGAAAGAAAGACAGATGATGATGCTAGAACTAGTAAAGAAATTAACATCAATGAATTTTCCAAAATAAGTTTTAATAATGGAGATGTCTTAAACATTCAATCTATTAATGACGTGAAGTCTATGGTTGAAGTGTTAGGTAGAGTGAAAAATCCAGGCTTATATCCAGCATCAGCTACTTTAAAAAAAGTTCTAGACTTATCAGGAGGTTTTGGTGATCCGATTTATAGGGAATCCATTTTAGAAGATCAAATAATTGTTTTAAGAAAAGATTCTACTAAATATGGGTCTAAAGAATTCAGTGTGACTTATGCAAATTCTGATAAGTTTGTATTAAAACCAGAAGACAAAATTTTTGTATATGAAAATATTAATTACAAAAACACTTTTTATTTTACAATAGATGGCGAGGTAAATAAACCAGGACCATACAACTTATCAAAGGGTGTAAAAATAGGTGATGCCATATCAATTGCTGGTGGCTTCACACCTAACGCAGATCAAAGAGCGCTTACTCTTATATCAGGCACAGGTGATAAAATTGCAAATATTGATGACAATACTTTAATTATAAATAACTCACGTATTATTGTCAGTTCAATAACTAATTCATTTTCTGTAGATGGCAATGTTTATACACCGGGGTTTATAGCTACATCTGGCCCAATAACTGTTCAGAGAGCAATTGAATTATCTGGCGGGCTTAGGCAAGATACTCTTAAAAGAGATATATATATTGTAAGATCCAATGGTAGTAAAGAAATGGTTAAAACTGGTTTAGGAAGAAGATCTAAAAGAATTTATCCTGGTGAAAAATTAGTTGTTCCACTTAATCCAAACCCTAAAGATTTCGATTTAAATGAACTTTTAGTAGATGTTATTACAACGTTAACTAATCTGATTTTGATTGGTAGTATTGTTGAAAATAACAACAATGATTAGTTAAATGAAATTAATCCTTCTTAGGCATGGCGAAAGCCAGTGGAATTTGGAAAATCGTTTTACTGGCTGGACAGATGTTTCACTAACTAAGATAGGGGTCCAAGAGGCACAATTTGCAGCAAATCAAATACTTTCTAATGAAATTAAGGTTCAATCAGTATACTCATCTATTTTAAAGAGAGCTGAACAAACGGCGCACATAGTGGCAGAAAAGATTAATTTTCAGTTTGATAAAATCGAATATGACTGGAGACTTAATGAAAGACATTATGGAGCACTACAAGGTTTAAATAAGTCTGAAACTGCAATTAAGTATGGAGAAGATCAGGTCAAAATTTGGAGAAGAAGCTTTGATATAGCGCCTCCAAAGTTAAGTGCAAATGACGAAAGACATCCAAAGTTTAATCCTAAATTCAAAAATTTAGATATTGACTTACCAGTTGGAGAAAGTTTAAAAGATGTAATTGAAAGAATTAAGCCATTCATTGAAAATTTTTTAAAAAAATTAATTAAAGAAAATGAAAATCATATGATTGTAGCGCATAGTAATTCATTAAGAGCGATAGTAAAAGTTTTAGAAAATCTAAATGATAAACAAATTATAGATGTCAATATCCCAACAGGAGTTCCATTAGTTTACGAAACAAACAAAGATCTTAATATACTGGATAAAAAATATCTTATTGATGAAAATTCCTTGAAAGAAAAAGAAAATTTAATTTTACAACAAGGAAAAATTCAATGAATTTAAACTTCAATGATATTAAAGTTTTAGTTGTAGGAGATTTTATGGTTGATAATTATTTATTTTGCCACTCAAATAGACTTTCTCCTGAAGCACCTGTACCAGTATTACTGCCTCTGGAAGAAGTTTCAAAGCCGGGAGGTGCAGCAAATGTAGCAATTAATTTATCAAAATTAGGAGCAAAAGTAAGTTCTCTTGGAGTAGTCGGTGATGACAAATGGGGTAGTTGGCTAATTAATGAACTGAAGTTGAAAAAAATTAATACTGAGTTAATACAAAAAGATCAATCATTTGAAACAATTTTAAAGAAGAGACTTTATAACAAAAAAAAGCAAGTCGCTAGAATTGATTATGAAAAAATTCAACAACATAATCAAATAAATAATTTATTCGAAGAGGTATGTAATGACTATGATATAGTAATTTTATCAGACTATAATAAAGGAGTACTTAGTGGAGATTGGTTAAAATCAATCAATTGTAAAAAGTTGTTATTAGCAGACCCAAAAAATTCTGATTTATCTCATTATCGCAAGGCAAATATTATTACACCAAACTTAAAAGAGTTAGAAAAATCTTGTGGAGAAAAAATCGATAACGATCAAAAGCTAATATCACAATGTAATAAAATTATAAAAGAAAACAATTTTGATTATATCGTAGTAACACAAGGTGCTGATGGTTTAACGATTGTTGGGCAAAGTAATTTTTATGAAAAAATTAAAGCACATGAAGTTGAAAATCCTGATGTTTCTGGAGCAGGGGATACTTTTATTTCAGCGCTATCACTTTCTTTTGCTAAAACTAAAAATATTTCACTTTCTGCAAAATTTGCCAATTTAGCAGCATCCATTGCTGTATCAAAGATTGGAACTAGTAGTGTGAAGATAGATGAAGTAAATAGTTTATTTCTTAAATAGTTTTTCTCTTATTTTAGTTGCAGAAATTGAACTTACATCTTGTGGAGGGACGTGTTCAATAATTTCATATCCTACGCCGCGACCGTAATTTATAGATTCAATATCTGGAATAATTATTACTTTAACTTTTTTAAGATTAACTAGTTCATTCAATTCGTTTTCTATATTATTCTTGACAGCAGCAGGATCATAAGGATTACTATCATCTTTACTTACTTCTCTAACGCAAATAAGCACATTTTTACCTTCGCTTAATCTTTGTTCAATTAGCCACCTATGGCCTTCATGCCAAGGTTGCCATCTTCCTATAAACATTGAGTATTTCATGGACGCTTTCCTTAATATTTAATTTACCAGTATCAATAGCTAGGTGGTTAGGGTCAATCGGTATTTCATAGTCATTAGCAAAAAAATCTTCTCTTCCTCTAATTTCATTTGTGTGCAGATATACTTCTAAAAAAGGAAATTCTTGTTTTAGCTCGTCCCTTAAAAATCTGTAAGGGGCAACGATAGAAACAATACATATAAATTGTTTGCTAGCAAGAAATCTAATAATAGATATTGCAGTAGATATATTTTTAATCCTTCCTTCTTTTGAATAATCTTTATTTTTATTAATTAAACGTAAATCATCACCATCTAAGTTAATTATTTTAAGATTTTTTGAATCTTTACTAAGTTCTTTTATTATTGAATTCGCAAGCGTGGTTTTGCCACTGCCAGGTTGACCTGTTAACCATATTACCATTTTTTATATTAACTATTAATTACTGATTTAAAAAGATTTTCTACCTCAGCAACAGATATGTTGGAAAGTTTGTTTTTTGAAATAGTTTTTTGATTTTTAAGCTTCAATTTTTCCGGATAAGGAACAAATAAACCTTCAGAGGCTTTTGATTTTAAACAAATACTTTTTTTATTAAGATAGGTAGCAATATGAATTGATGCAGAGTCATTAGATATAACTAACGATGAATGGCAAATTAAATTTATTAATTCTGATACATTTGTTTTACCACACAGATTTAATGAATCTTCATTTATTTCTACATTGGAGTTAATCAACTTTTTTCTATCTTGTTCAAGTCCACAGTATACTACTTTATAATGTGTATTTTTTGAAATATTGTTCCCCAGTTCAATGAAATTATTAATATTCCAACATCTTTTTTCATTGCCAGCACCAATATTGATTAAAATATATTCATAACTTAATCTTGAGTTTTTTATAATTTCTTGGAAGTATATATTTAGTAAAAAAATATCCTCATTTTCTTCCGTTTTAAAAATTTCATTGAAAATATAATGAGTCCTTCTTAATTCATGAATAATTTCATAATTATAGTTGATAATCTTATCATAAATATTTTTATTAATTATTTTTAAAAATTTTTTTTTTAAACCTAAATCATGCATTAAAGCAATTTTTTTGTCAGCGTTTAGAAAATGAATTAAACCATCTTCATAGTTGTACATTCTTGCTCCCTTGCAATTATAAACTTCAGTAAAAAATATTTTTGACATTAATTGATTGGTCTTAAATCTATAGGAGATATTTCTAGAATATTTTTTCGAATCAACAGTATAAATACTTTCAATATTTTCAACATTTGAAAAAAGGAACTGAAATTTTTTATCAATTAAAATTGAAATCTTTTGATTACCTGAAAATTTTAAAATATTTGCTAAAAAGATAATCATATCGCCTAATGCACCAACATTTACCAATAATTTCTCACCTTTTTTCTGTGAATCTCCTTTTTTATTTCTCTTATAAAGACTGTCAAAGATCCCTAAGGTTAGATAATATGCTATCTTAATTTTTTTCTTTAATTGAGACATAAAATCTCCAATCCATTACTTCAATTTGAGAATGTTTGCTAATATTGAATGATTTAAACTTATTTGAAGGAAGAACTCTTTTAATTTTCCCATTTACTAATAAGTCAATTGGCATTATAAAATTATCATTAATATTATTCCATTTATAATAATATTTATTGTCATCTTGATAAAATTCTAATTCTGGTTGGTTTGGAGTGTAAAAATACTGTTCAGCAAAATACCAATAATCACTTCCTGTTTTTTCATTCACTTTATTAAAGAAGTCCTTTGTATCTGCAAAACTTTTAGCATTTTCGATCATAAACTCTTTTAAAATTTCAAACCATATTTGATCATTATTTATTACGCTTCTGAGGGTGTGCATTACCCATGCGCCTTTCATATATGTGTCTCCATGCAGGGCCCAATGGTTCTCATTTTCTCTACCTACTATTGGTATTTCATTAACAATCCTGTTTTTTAAAGTATTCAGATAATGAACCCCAACCTCATAACTATCAAACTTATCTTCAAAATATATTGCTTCTGAATAAACTTGTAATCCTTCATGAATCCAGATATGAGTTGGATCAGATGCGGTGACACTATTCCCAAACCACTCATGACCAGTCTCATGAATAATAAGGGGATCTATAACACCATACATTGGCCAACTTTTACTTCTTACTCCATTATAAAGACTGAATCCATTTCCATAAGTTACAGCAGATTGATGTTCCATTCCCAAATATGGCACTTCAATAAGCTTATAACCATCTTCATACCATTGGTAATCGCCAAAGAATTTTTCGTAAAATCTTATGACTTCTTTTGCTTGAGTAAAATAATTTGATGCAAGTTCACTATTGTAATCTAGTACATAGTGATTCATATAATGAGAGGTGTTATCTTTAATAAACGTATCTTGAACTGCTACATAGTTTCCAATCTGAACTGAAATATTGTAATTGTTTATTGGATTACTAACAAACCATTCGTAAGTAGATTTACTATCATTAGTAGTGACATTTCTTAATGTACCATTACCAACTGCTACCATATTTGATGGAACCGTGTATACCAT
>MDTC01025025.1_pt1 | contig 11055 bp, 11 predicted proteins | sample 811181 | NCBI WGS metagenome assembly MDTC01 (sample SAMN05326644, study PRJNA326480) | marine metagenome | isolation source: seawater | place: Pacific Ocean: North | collected 2011 | reverse complement strand
TAATTGTAAAAAATTTTGTTTTTATAAAAGTAAATTTCATCATTATTAATAATCCTAAAATAGTCATTAATAAATAAAATACAGGTAAACTATATAGTTTATTTAGGTGAACATTGACATCTGTTGTTGAATAGCCAATTTTTGAATAGTTAGATCTTAATAAATTTAATTGGTAGACATTAAGTGAATTAAGATTTGAAAATAAATTTGAAATTATTTCTCCATCAAAAGATGATATATAGTTTATATTTTCATATTTGTTACTAGTTGATAATTTATCAACTATTTTTACTTTCTTTAATAACCAATTTTTACTTGATATATCAGCATTTTTCGCAGTTATAATGTTTATGTTGTCAGTTGCAGAAATGAATTGAGTTATTGTTATATCTTCGATCTTATTTTTATTAAATTTTTTTGCATGAATGATATTAGATGTTCCATTAATTTCTTCTTTAATCCATAGGCCATTTTCATTTACTACAGCTAGATATTCATTTTCAGATGAAAATTTATTTTTTAAATTTAAGTAATGATTTTTTAAATTTGAGGAGAAAGTATAAAATATTAACAATATAAGAAGTCCAGAAATTAATGTGCAGAAAGATAATAAAGATAATACTTTTAAATTATCAATTCCGTGATTCCTTAATATTTCTAATTCATTTTTTTCATTTAAGTGGATATAAAAAAATTTAACAGCAATCAAAAAAATGAATGGAAAAAGTTCAAATAATATAGATGGTGAATTAAGAAAAGTAAGCAAAATTGGATATCTTATCCCTACGTCATAACTTTCAAAAAATTTTAATTCCTCTAAAAAATTTAAAATAAAAGTTAAACCTAAAAAAATTAATGAAATATAAAATAAATTTTTTAAAAATGTTATAGCTATATATTGTTGATATTTTTTTAACATTACAAATATTTTAATTTAAAATTAGTCTTAAAAAGAATTATTAGATAAAAAATTATAACAAAAATTAAAGGAGTTAATAATACAAATAAATCATTAATTAAATTTTGTGTTACAAATTTTGATGCTATTTGTGAAAATATTATGAATAAGAAACCAATAATAAAAATAAAACTTTTATAATATTTTAAATATTTATTTGATTTAGGTTTTATTAAAAGGCTAGAGGAAATTAGAGATAAAATTAAAATATATAGAGGTATTGCAGTTCTTTTATACATTTCTTCTGAAATAGACTCAATTTTTCTTGGACAGATATTATTATCTTTTTTTTGTTTTATATAAAAATCATAAACACAGTAAAATAAACTTATTGAATTAATTTGTTGAATTTTTTGATAAGTAACTGTCTTGGAGGAAAATTTTGATAGATCATACTCTGTCTCTTTAAAATTTATATTGTAAAAATTATTATCATTAGAATTTATAATACTTCCATTAAACAACTTAATCATAAATTGATCTTGTCTTTTTTGAATTATTCCGCTTTCAGCCACAATTATTTTTGAAGAGTTTTGATTTAACTTTTCATTTATATATATTTTTTTTATGTTTCCTTTTTCATCATATCTATCAACAAAGATTGTTAGATTTTTAAAAACATTTATAAATTTTTTTTCAGTTATAAGTGAAGGTAAAAAATCAACATTCGAATTTTTTATATAAATTCTACTAAGGTTTTGTGTGAAAGGCACAAGGTAAAGACTTAAAAACAATTGAATGATTATAAAATAAATTGATAATTTTAGTATAAAATTTATTACACTTATTTTTTTTATACCATTAGTCCAAAAAACTAAAATTTCGTTATTTTCTTCATATTTATTAATAATGTAAAAACATGAAATAAAAAAAATAAATATTAAAATCCTACTAAAAATTTTCGGTAAACTTAAAATAGAATAAGTAAAATAAACTCTGAGACTATGACCATCTTCAGATACTATATCTAGAAAATTCACCGCCTGAATTACCCAGATTATTAGAGTAATACTGAGGGATGCAGCCAAAAAAAAATAAACAATGTCTTGTGAAAGTTTTCTATATAGCAATTTATTCATTGAAATTATATTTTTTATAAATATACAACATTATCTATTTAAATATTCTAAAATATGAAGTTAAAATTAAATTTTGTAAGTAAAATTCCTAAGTTGGGCATTAAAAATGAGCTTATTTTTATAAACAATAAAAATTTTAAGTATAAAACATTAGATCGTAAAGAGATTTTAGAGAACGAGCTATTTAAAGAAAAAAAAATAATACAAAGAAATCAAGTTAAAAGTAATTACATTTTAATTAATTGTATTGATCAAAAAAAGTCATCAGATTTTGAAAATATAGGATCAAAGCTTTTTGATTTTCTTTCTAACTATAAAATTGAAAATACATTTATAAATTTAAGTTCACTAAAGATCACCAATGTACAAATTGAAAGAATTTTACATGGATTAAAATTAAAGTCTTATTCTTTTGATATTTATAAAACAAAAAAAAATACTGAGAAACTTTTGAGCGTTTATATTGTAGGTAAAAAAAATAAAAGTATTCTTAAAATAAAATTAGACGCTCTTGCTGAAGGTGTATTCTTGACAAGAGATTTAGTCTCTGAACCAGGCAATATTTTACATCCAGATGAGTATGCAAAAAGAATATCAAATCTAAAAAAATTTGGAATTAAAGTTTCTATTTATGATAAAAAAAAGTTAAAGAAAATGGGGTGTGGTGCTTTGATAGGTGTTGGACAAGGTAGTATACGTGGCTCATATATTGTTACAATGGAATGGAAAGGTGCTTCTTCAAAAACTAAACCTTTGGCATTTGTAGGTAAAGGAGTTTGTTTCGATACAGGTGGTATTTCACTAAAGCCAGCAAAATTTATGGAAGATATGACTTATGATATGGCTGGCTCAGCTGTTGTTGTTGGTTTAATGAAAAATTTTGCTCTTCGAAAAGCTAAAATAAATGCTGTTGGCGTTGTTGGGCTTGTTGAAAATATGCCTGGAGGAAATGCTCAAAGACCAGGCGATATAGTAAAATCTTATAGTGGTAAAACAATTGAGGTACTAAATACTGACGCGGAGGGAAGATTAGTTTTAGCAGATGCACTTTCTTTCACTGAGGAAAAATTTAATCCAAATATAATTATCGATCTTGCAACATTAACTGGGGCAATTATTGTATCTCTAGGTTCTGAGTATGCAGGATTATTTTCAAACAATGATAAATTATCAAAACAATTATATGATGCTGGTGAATTGGTTGAGGAAAAAGTGTGGAGAATGCCACTTCATAAAAACTATGATAAATTAATTAATTCAAAAAATGCAGATATGCAAAATATTAATTATATAGGTGGAGCAGGTTCAACAACTGCTGCACAGTTTTTACAAAGATTTATCCTAAATAAAACTCCTTGGGCACATTTAGATATAGCCGGAATGTCTTTTTCTAAATATGCAGGGGCATTAAATTCTGGAGGTGCCACAGGATTTGGAGTTAGATTATTAAATAAATTCGTTGAGGAAAATTATGAGTAATTTTGAACAAACTCTTTCAATAATTAAACCAGACGCAGTTGAAAGAAATTTGCAAGATGAAATAAAACAAGAATTTATAAAAAATGGATTTGACATTCAAAAAGAAAAAAAAATTCATATTTCTAAACAGGAAGCTGAGCAATTTTATAAAGTGCATGAGACGAAGCCATTTTATAATGAATTGTGCTCTTATTTGTCCTCAGGTCCAATTGTGGTAATGCAACTAAGTAGAGAAAATGCGGTCGTTGAGAATAGGAAGTTAATGGGGGCAACAAACCCTAAAGATGCAGATCATGGTACTTTAAGAAAAAAGTATGGTATTTCAATAGATAAAAACTCAGTTCACGGTTCTGATAGTCCCGAAAATGCAAGAATAGAATTAGATTTCTTTTTTAAAAGCTAATTTATTACCTACAAAAATTTATCTAAAGCTGCAGGATAAAGTTTATGTTCAATTTTTAAAACTTTATTTGCTAAAGATAACTCAGTATCTTTTTTGGAAACCTTAACTTTTCTCTGTAATATAATCTTACCTGAATCTAATCGAGAGTTAACCAAATGAACGGTTGCTCCGGTAAAACTATCTTTATTTTTTAGTACTTTTTTATGGGTATTTAATCCTTTATGTTTAGGTAACAAAGATGGATGAATATTCAATATGGGTTTATTAAATTTTTTAATGAATTTTTTTGATAAAATTTTCATAAAACCTGCTAGACATACCAAATCAATTTTATTTTTTTCTAAAAGCATTAATAGTTTATTTTCAGATGAGTTTTTTTTATAAAAAATTATTTTTGTTTTGATTTTATTTTTTTTTGCAATCTCCAAACCTTTTGCCAATTTATAGTTTGAAATGACTAATTTAATTTCAATTTTTGACTTTTTAAGTTTAGAATATTTAATTAAAGATTTTAAATTACTTCCTCTTCCAGATATAAAAACAGAAGTATTTAATTTTTTACCAATTAATTTTTCCACTTAAATTAACTCTGAATTTATCTTTTGAAATTTCACCAATAACATATGGTTTATATTTTGAAATAAACATTGATTGAACCTTTTTTAAATTTTTTCTATCTATAATTAGACAAAAACCCACTCCACAATTAAATGTTTTAATCATTTCTCTACTATGTATTCCCAAACTTTTAAGCCATTTAAAAATTTGTAATGGTTTAACTAGACTTAAATTAACATTGGCACATAAATTTTTTGGTACTACTCTTTTTATATTATCTTCAATACCTCCCCCCGTAATATTTGCGCATCCATTGATTAAATCTTTATCTAAAAGTTTCAAAATTTCTCTTACATATATTTTAGTTGGTTTTATTAGCTCTTTTCTCAAGTAGTGATTTCTTTTTATTTTAATTTTTTTAATTTTTAAAATACTTCTTACTAATGAATAACCGTTTGAATGTAATCCATTTGATGGTATTGCAAGAATTAAATTATTATTTTTTATTTTATTCACTAATATTTTTTCTTTCTCAACCAAACCCACAGAAAAACCTGCTAAATCGAATTTCCCTTTTGAATATGTTCCTGGCATTTCAGCTGTTTCACCACCAACCAGACTGCAATTTGAAATTTCACAACCTTTGACAATACCTTTTATAATTTGTTTCATTTTACTTAAATGAATTTTATCTACCGAGATATAATCAAGAAATAAAAATGGCTTTGCCCCTTGAACAATTAAATCATTTACACACATTGCAACTAGATCTATTCCAATTGTATCAAATTTCTTAATCTCATTTGCTATTTCTAATTTGGTTCCAACTCCATCAGTACTGGTTACAATATGTGGATTTTTTAAGTTTTTAGGAATGTTTGAAATTGCACCAAAACCACCAATATTCTTAAAATTAACACTTTTTTTTGATCTTTTTATTATACTAGATATGAAATTTACAAACTTGTCCGCTTTCTTGATGTTTACTCCACTCTTATTATATGTGAATCTTGATTTTTTCATAAGTTATTAATAATGATTTTATTTAATAAAGTTTATAAATATCTATACATTTTTTTTTTATTATTAATTATTATTTTTGCTGACTTTTCCACAAATTTTGTAAAAGCCAAAAATTTTACAATAGCAGATGTTGAAATTAAAGAAGAGTACACTTTAAATTTTGATAAAACAAAAGCTTTAAATAAAGCCTTTATAAAAGCTTTTGAAATATTGATATTAAAGATCCTTAATAGCGATGATAAGAATATTCTAAAAGATATAAATTTAAATCAAATTAAAACACTTGTTGAAAACTTTTCTATTAAAGAAGAAAAATTCATAGATGATAACTATCAATCTAAAATAAATGTAGAATTTAATAAAAAGGAGGTCATTAATTTTTTAAATTCAAAAGGTTTAATTACATCATCAATAAACCCTATTGATGTAATAATACTACCAATATTAATTGATTTAAACAAAAAAGAAATATTTACTTATACAAAAAATCCCTTTTACTTAAACTGGAATTTAAAAAACAAAAAGTTTCACCAAATAAATTATATTTTGCCTAATGAAGATATAGAGGATTTTTCTATAATTAGAAATAATTTTAAAAATATAGAAAATTATGACTTTGACGAGATTTTCAATAAATATAACATCAAAAATAGAATTTTACTTGTATTATTGAAAGAGGAGAGTGAAATAAAAGTGTTTTCAAAATTAATTTTTGAAAGTGTTGAAATGTATATTAATAATAAATTAAACATATCAAATTTAAATGACTTAAATAACGTAAATAAATCAATTTTAGATATAAAAAATGAGTATGAAAACAGATGGAAATCTATAAATAAAATAAATACATCAATAATATTACCTATTAGGTTATCAATTAATTCAGATGATTATATTCTTACAAATAAATTTGAGCAAAAACTAAATGAAATTGATTTAGTCGCAAGCTACGAAATTGAAAGATTGAATAGTAAGTTTATGGTTTATAAAATTATTTTTAATGGTACCCCAGACAAATTTTTAAAAATTATGAAAATTAAAAATTTTAACTTAGATACATCAGATGAAATCTGGAAATTACAGTGAGTGAACTTAATCAACTTTTATTAAATTTCGATCACAAAATAGAATTTAATGAACATGATTATTATGTGTCAAAGAGTAATTTTTTTGCGTTTAATATTATTCAAAATTGGCCTAAATGGGAGAGAAAAATTTTAAATATTTCAGGTGAGAAATTTTCAGGAAAAACACATCTTGCTAAAATATTTCAGAGCAAAAGCAAAGCTTTATATTTTACACATGAAAATATAAATGATGAAATATTTAAAGAAATTAGATTAAAAGAAAGTATTATTATCGACAATTTTGAAAAAATTGAAAATGAAAAATTGTTATACTCTTTGTTTAATCTTATACATCAAGACAACAAATTTCTATTGATTTTATCTAATAAAGCTATTAGCGAAATGAATTATAAGTTAAACGATCTTAGCTCTAGAGCAAAAAATTGTATATTTGCAAGGATAGAAAACCCAGAGGATGATTTGATTTTTGCAATAATTCTTAAATGTTTTTCTGACCGTCAAATTAAATTAGAAAAAAAAATTATAGAATTTATTATTAAAAGAATAGATAGATCCTATGGTAAAATCTATGAATTTATATATAAAGTTGACGAACTGAGCTTAAAAAAAAAGAAGCCTATAAACTTTAAAACAATAAAAGAAATACTTTAAATTGAATAAATATAGATCACATACATGCGGGGAATTAAATATCTCTAATAAAGGTCAAAATATTAGCTTATGTGGTTGGATAAATAAAAAAAGGGACCATGGAAATTTATTATTTATAGATTTAAGAGATAATTATGGAATTACACAATGTGTAGTAGATAAAGATAACCAGGTATTTAAAGATCTAGAAAAACTACCACTAGAATGTGTGATCAAAATCACTGGAAACGTAATTAAAAGAGATAAAGAAACGATTAATCAAAATCTTTTAACGGGAGAAATTGAAATTGCAATTAAGGAATTTCAGGTCTTAGGTGAAACAAAAGAACTTCCAATGCCAGTTTTTTCCGATCAAGAATATTCAGAGGAAATTAGATTAAAGTATAGATTCTTAGATTTAAGAAGAAAAAAAATTCATGAAAATATTATTTTAAGATCAAAAGTAATTTCATTTATTAGATCAGAGATGAATAAAAATGGTTTTTTAGAGTTTCAAACTCCAATCTTAACTTCATCAAGTCCAGAGGGGGCAAGAGATTTTTTGGTGCCAAGTAGATTGAACCCAGGAAAATTTTATGCTTTGCCACAAGCACCTCAGCAGTTTAAACAACTGATTATGGTCTCTGGCTTTGATAAATATTTTCAAATTGCTCCATGTTTTAGAGATGAAGATGCAAGAGCAGACAGAAGTCCTGGAGAATTTTATCAACTTGATTTAGAAATGTCTTTTGTTGAACAAGAAGATGTTTTTAATGTTGTCGAAGAATTAATGGTAGAAGTATTTAAAAAATTTTCAAAAAAAAAATTACTTTTTAAACAATTCCCAAGAATAACTTTTTCTGAAGCTATGACAAAATATGGAACAGATAAACCAGATTTAAGAAATCCACTTATCATAAAGGATATTACAAATTTATTTTCGAGAGATGATATTAGCTTTGAAATATTCAAAAAACTTGTAAAGCAAGGGTCAATTGTTAGATCTATAGTAACAAAAAATACAAAAGACAAACCTAGAAGTTTTTTTGATGGAATAGATAAATGGTCAAAAGAACAAGGATCTTCTGGACTTGCCTATTTTACTTTAGAAAAGGGTCAAAAAATAACAGGAAAAGGACCTGTGGGAAAATTTTTTTCAGAGGACTCACTTAAAGAGTTGATGAATTTAACACAAGCTGAAGTAGGTGATACTATATTTCTATCATGCGGAAAAAAAAATGAAGTCGAAAGAATTTTATCCCTAGCAAGAACCAAAATAGCAGAGGAGCTTAATTTAATAACAGATGATAGCTTTGCATTTTGTTGGATAATTGATTATCCAATGTTTGAAAAAGATGAATTAACAAAAAAAATTAAATTTAGTCACAATCCATTTTCTATGCCACAAGGTGATATAAAAAATTTAGATTTTTCTGATCCGCTTTCTATAAAAGCTTTCCAATATGATATTGTATGCAATGGTGTTGAATTATCATCTGGAGCAATAAGAAATCATGTGCCTGAATTAATGTATAAATTATTTGAAATTGCAGGATACTCTAAGAGTGATGTTAATGATAAATTTAGTGGAATGATAAATGCATTAAGTTATGGTGCTCCACCTCATGGTGGAATTGCTCCAGGCATAGATAGAATAGTAATGCTTTTGGCTGGAGAAAAAAATATACGAGAAGTAACTATGTTTCCAATGAATCAAAACGCCCAAGATTTAATGATGAATGCTCCATCTGATATCGGTGATGATCAATTAAAGGAGTTACATATATCAATTAAGAAAAAAACTTAATTATTTTTTACCTTTTAAATTTATCCTTATATCTGAAAGATCAACCAATTTTCTTTTATAATCACTTCTTACAAATCCTTTACTAGTTATGTCTCTTACAAGCTTTAAGAATTGATTTTGATCTTCAGAATTATCGTTATTTAAATCATCTCTTTTTTCTGTACCTCCTATAGATGGAGTATGTGCTAGATCTTCTCTATTAAGATAAGATATTGCTAATTCTCTAAAAATATAATCTAAAATTGAGCTAGCGCTTAAAATTCTATCATTTCCGTGAACTTTGCCTGATGGCTCAAATTTTGTTCCTACGTAAGCATTCACAAATTCATCAAGTGGAACCCCGTACTGCAGACCTAAAGAAATAGCGATAGCGAAATTATTCATAAGAGCCTTAACTAATTCACCCTCTTTGCTTGTATCAATAAAAATTTCGCCTATCTTCCCATCTTCGTATTCACCAGTATGAAGATATACCTTATGATCACCTATTGTAGCTTTTTGAATATAGCCTTTCCTTCTATCTGGCATACTAAATCTTTTTCCAATTTTTTCATTTAGATTCTTTTTAAAATTTTCATCTAACTTGGTGTCTTTTGATAAATTAGCCTGTGAAACGGAGGCACCATTCGATTGGTCAATAATGTTAATGTTGTTTTTTTCTATTTTATCTAAATTTTTTGTTTTTCTAGTATCAAGTTTAACGTCAAGTATCTCAAATTTTCCATCTTCTTTTTTTTCTAAATCCTGTAAACTTTTCTCATCAATATTGTCTAAATAGTGACTTACCTTAAAATTGCACGTGTAAAATGTCTCAACTAAATATTTTGCCATTAAATATCCTTAATAAAAATTGAATCGTAAGAAATAATGTATATACAAATTTATCTTTTAGTCTAATTTAAATTATACAATTTGAAATTGAAATAAAATTTTTTTTTATGTTGACATTATTTAAAGAAATTTTCACGTGGTGGAATGGTCAAACATTTGGAACTAGATTAAAAACAATTTTCTTTGGAAAATTAGTTGGTGAAGATCATTCAGGTAATAAATATTATCAAAATAAAAAAGGTAAACGTTGGGTAATATATAATGGAGAAGTTGAAGCTTCGAAAATACCAAGTGAGTGGTACTCCTGGATACATCATACAAATAATAAAATTGAAAATTTGCATGACTTAAAAAAATTTAAATGGCAAAAGAATCATTTACCCAATCAGACAGGAACAACTAACGCTTATAATCCCAAAAATAATAAAAATGTTACCGAAAAAAAATATAAAACTTGGCAGGGTTAAGTTTACGTTTATTTTTATTATATTTTTTCAAATATTTATATTTAAAGTAAATTCTGAAACTTCTTTATACACTGAAAAGTTTGCGGAAATTTTGGTGTTGGACAAGGTAAGCTCTAAGACAACAAAGTTACAATTAATAATTGGAGAGGAATTATTTTTTCAAAATTTAAATATAAATATTTTAAAATGTCAAAATTCACAATTTGATGATGATCCAGAAGTTACAGCATACATGCAAGTTATTGATCTAAAAAACAAAGATAAGGATAAAGTATTTGTTTTTAATGATTGGACTTTTGCATCCAGCCCATCAATTAGACCTTTTGATCATCCTGTATACGACATATGGTTAAAAAAGTGCTATTCCTAAATTAATTTTTCTTTATCAAGCCAACTTACATTAAAGTCAGAATTAACAAATTTTTCATGATTTAATAAAGTTTTATGTAAATCAATTGTAGTAGTTATACCTTCAATTACAAATTCATCGAGGGATCTATTCATTCTTTGTATTGCTTCTGTTCTATTTCTTCCATGGCAAATTAATTTACAAACCATGCTGTCATAATATGGAGTAACCTTATAACCTTGAAAAATTGCACCGTCTACTCTAGTCCTAAAACCTGAAGGTTGATGGCACATTCCAATTGTTCCAGGCGAGGGTTGAAAATTTTTACTTGGATCTTCAGCATTTATTCTGCATTCAATAGCATGTCCTCTTGGATTAATATC
>MDTC01250599.1_pt1 | contig 11056 bp, 13 predicted proteins | sample 811181 | NCBI WGS metagenome assembly MDTC01 (sample SAMN05326644, study PRJNA326480) | marine metagenome | isolation source: seawater | place: Pacific Ocean: North | collected 2011 | reverse complement strand
GGGCACATTCAGTACACCCGCAATATGGTGACTGGCGCTTCAACCGCCAATCTGGCCATCATTTTGATCGATGCGCGCCATGGCGTGATTGAGCAAACCTGCCGCCATTCGTTCATCGCTAGTCTCCTGCGCATTCAGCACGTGGTGATTGCCGTGAACAAGATGGATCTCGTCGATTTCGATGAGGAAGCCTATAACAAGATTGTCGTCCAGTTCACCGAGTTTTCCTCGCGTTTGCGCCACATCGTGGATGTCACCTTTATTCCAATCAGTGCGTTGCATGGTGACAATGTGGTCGATAAGTCGGACAAGATGCCTTGGTACAAAGGGCCATCCTTGCTCTACCATTTGGAAACAGTCTACATTGGTTCCGATCACAACCATATAGACGCCCGTTTCCCTGTTCAGTGGGTCATTCGACCACACTCAGACAAGTATCACGACTTTCGTGGTTATGCCGGCCGAGTTGCCAGTGGAGTGTTCAAGCCGGGTGATGAGGTGACAGTTTTACCTTCAGGATTTCAATCCACGATCCAGGCAGTGTATGCCAATGAAAAGGAGATCGATGAAGCCTTTAGCCCCATGTCTGTAGCGATTCAATTAGAGGATGAAATCGATATCAGTCGAGGAGACATGATTGCCAAGGCCAATAATCCGCCAGAGGTCACGCAAGATGTTGAGGCTATGATCTGTTGGTTTTCCTCAAATACCCCGCTTCAACCACGAGGTAAATATGTCATGCGTCACACGACTAATGAAGTCAAAACCTTAGTGCGTGAAGTGAAATACAAAGTGGACATCAACACACTACACAAGATGGAGGACGATCTCTCTTTTAAATTGAATGACATTGGCCGCATCAGTCTACGGACTTCTAAACCAATCATTAAAGATCCCTATCAAAACAACCGAACTACGGGGAGTTTTATTCTAATCGACGAACAGACCAATGAAACAGTGGCGGCAGGAATGATCATTTAGTGTGAATGAGTTCAGCTGACTTTGATTGGGAGGGCCGCTATCGTGAAGACACAGCAGCTTGGGACAAAGGTACGGTGGTGCCAGCCCTAGCCGAATGGCTAACAACACAAGAACCACGAAATGGCAAGGTTGCTGTCCCAGGTTGCGGGCGCGGTCATGAAGCCGCCACCGTCGCCCAAGCGTGGCCCGGTGCCCAAGTCATGGGCATCGATATCTCAGGTACAGCTATTAATGAGGCCCAACAACGCTATGGTAATCTGCTCAATCTAACTTTCCAGGTCGCGGACTACTTTGCCGAAACCGGCTCCCAGGATCTCACTGCGATCATCGAACATACGTGTTTCTGTGCCATCCCTCCTAGATTAAGGAAAGTCTATCGTGATACGGCAGCGCGGCGATTGCAGCCAGGCGGTTTGTTAGTCGCGGTCTTCTACTTACATCCGGTCGAGACCGAAGACGATCCAGACGGGGGACCTCCATGGGGAAGTTCTGTGCCCGAGCTCGACGCATTGTTCGATGAGGCGACGTTTGAGCGCATCCTTTCAGAAGTACCCAAACGCGCTTTTGAAGGCCGAGAACTCCGAGAGTTGCTGCGGGTGTGGACTCGAATTTAATCGTTCCTGAGGTGGTGAAACCCGGTAGGGTTTTTGGCCCGAATGGCGTCGCTGCCTGTAAAGGTGCCGGTGGTGTTGTCTACACTGATGGGCTGCCAATCGGCTGCTTGTAGAGTAGTGCTGTAATCGACCGTCACGCTTGGTCCGTCTTGAGTGCGCCATGTTAGGGTGAGTCCGCCGTCCGCACCGCGCTCGATGTTCGAAATAGCCAGAGTTGTGCTAAGCCCTGGATCTAGATTGTTGATGCCGCCGTCTCCATCGCTGATGTTGACCACGCGACCTCCCAGGAACTGCAAGCCTTGGGCTTAATTGATGACCCCGAGGAGAAATCGGCAGCGGACTCGACGTTGTTCTGACCATCACCGGCGACGGTGTCACTGGCGACACCAAAGGCAGCGCCGTTGGTGCCACTCAAGTCGCGCCACCAGTGTCCATGGACACGCTGCCCACTTGCTCACCGTCGAGGTAAAGTGCTACAGTTTGTTCGCAACTTGCATTGAGGGCTTCGTAGGTCCATGCCAAAGCGAGTTCACCAGTATCGAGTTGTGCTTACGTGAGGGTATATTCAACGACTGTTAGAGAATGGCTACCATTGCCGTCTGCACGGTAAGCAAGCTTGTTCCCAACCTCATAAATCACCGAATGGCCAATGATTGCGCCTCCGGTTTCAAAGATGAGTTCGCGGTCTTCGCCTACCTTAGCTTCAAAATCCACAAAGACGCGAAAAGTGGGGTCGCGCAGGTCGAGATCTCCGCCAATGGAACTAAAGGAATCAAGCGCCTCGAGAGTGGTCCAGACTTGGGTTGGCTCGCCAAAGCGGTCCGCCGGGAGGCTCGCAGCATCATTAGGATCGGCATTTTGTGCCACTTGAAACCATCGCCATTCGTATCTGCGAGCATTGGGTCAGAAGTAGGGTCACCAGAGACCTCCTCTTGGTCGCTGCGACCATCGCCATCCGAGTCGGCCAAGAGTGGGTTGCTGGGCGCAGCGCCGCTGACTTCTTGCTTTTCCGTGAGGCCGTCTAAGACGGTATCGGCGCGGCTTGGGTTGGTGCCGTGCACATTGACTTCGTCGCCGTCATTCAACCCGTCTTCATCCGTGTCGGCTTTATTCGGCAAGGCTCCGGCACTAAACTCAGCGCCATCGCCATCGCCAGTCTCGGACAAGTTGGCAAGGTTTTCCGTTTCGCAACTGTCTAACAAACCGTTGTTATCAGTATCGCCAGCATCACCGACCACCACTAAGATGCTGTCGCATTTGACTTGGTCTTCACCGAAGCCAACGTCGCCAACTAGCACGTTGACATCGTAATCAACCATCGGAAAGGGCAAAGAGCTCAGTGGATTCGTCATCTGGCGACCAGCCGCGCATGGCCTTGAAAACCAATGGCTGATCCATACATAGCACAAAGTCGCCGCCAATGATGCGCAGCTCGTATCCTGGCAGATTCACATTATAATTATAATCAAAGCCACCAAAGCAGATAGTGAGATCGCTAGTGCCTAATGATCCCGCTGCGATGGCATGCCAGTTACCGCCATTCAAGCGCCACGATCCGGTGTAACTGCTACCGGGTCCGGTTAGGAGCAATCGTGCTTCAGTTGCCATTCATCGTCAAAGACCCTTCAGTTCCTCCTCCAATAACGACCCGGTTTGGGTTGAGCGAGTTCTGTGCCACAATGTTGGCACTAATGACAGCCACGCCGTTGATCACTGCTGTGCTCCCATCCCCTCGGATAGCGTCGTCCCAGCGATCCTCATCCATCCAATCTCCTTCGCTGGTGAACAACTGAGCGCTGAGATTGGTGAGCAATAGTATGGTGACAAAGGGGTGGTACATGTCTTCATAGGTGGCCAAGATCCTAGTTGTTCCAATCGATAACAGTCCAAGAATGTATAGACACCTCTTGCGCAGCCCGCTGAAGGTTTTGACAGGCCATTCCTCCTGCTTCATCGTTTCCATATTTATGAAGACTATCCCTTTCTCCGTTCTCGCAGGTGTTAGCTGCTCTCTGTGGTGCTTCGTTTCTTGCGGTGAACAAGCTCCGAGCAAACCAGTTACAAAGAGTGTCATGTTGCCGGAATCGAGTAAGGAAGGCCTCGCATCGGTCCCTATTGCGCCCAAACCACCCACAAAGAATCCAGGCAATGGTTCGTCGGTTTCGATCACACCACCTAGCCTAGGAACCCCCACCCAAACTAGTAATATTGCCCCTCCGCCAGTCACTCCAGATCAGGCCACACGCCTAGTTGAACTGCCAAACGTGACCAATGGACCACCGACGGCTGAAGACGTGGCGAAGATGTTGCCTCCAGGCAACTGGGAGATCAAAGAAGTGCGCCATGGGACTGTAGCCCCTGGTGAAGGGCCCGTTGGTCCTGACGGTAAGGTGGTCGATCTCAGTAAACTAAACGTTCCACGCGGTGAGACCCCACCGGCATCCTCAACGCCAAAACCTAAGACGATGCCATTGAGCCCAGATCAGGCTCCCCATCTGCAGCAGTAACCCGCTTTCACGCAAGGTTACTCGGATCGCTTCTCCTGATTTTCCAAGCAATCTTGGCGACCAGCCACGGACTTTCAGCATCGTTTGGCTCCAGGTCTGCTTACTTGCCTTCTAAGGTGTTTGCCGCGACATGAGCACCGCGCTGGGTGTTGATAAAGCCTGTTTTCCTGCAAGGATTCCAAGACAACGTGGCCGGTGGAGCTCTGAGCTCTGGCTTTCGAGCCTGCGTGTTTGAAAAATCCCGTTCGGCTAGGTGCCCCAGTGCTCTGGACCCGACAAGTCTGGCCACATTAGCGACTTTCGCCGTTGGCTGGATAAGAGCAGAGCATCTTGTTATCTTAGATGGTGGAAACACATCACCAATGCGAGGTTCACAATATGGCATCCTTGCCCGAGTCAGTCTCGGAGAATCTGCCGGGAAGGGACAATCTAGTGAGGGGAGAGTTCCTGCATGAGCTCGGAGAAAAGCTGGGCAAAAGCCACCACCAGCTCGAGCAAACCATGACCATCAAGCAAGCGATTCACGTGGATTCAAGGATCGCTGCGCAGGAGTTGCTTGATCCTGTTACCCACGCTATCCGCCCGTAGCGTTCTCTCTCCTTTGTATAACATGTTAATCTCCCAAGGATGTTTCGTTCAACGCTAGGGCAGTCACAGATAGCTCAAGGGAGCGCCAAAGAAACCTTTCGTCATTGTAGCGCGCACTGACTATACTAACAGTTTTGCAACCCCTTCAGGATCACCTCTGGCTCGGTGGCAAAGTAGTTTTGCCAGTGCAACAGTAAAGACACTAGAGTGATTTTGGTCAGGTAGGCGCTTGAGAATGTCCACTAGTAAAATATCTACCCGCCGTTGAGCTTCGTCCACTCTACCCACTTTGATCAAACCTTGTGGAGTGAAGAATTGGCAGGAGATATAGTTTACATAGCTCTTATAGGCAGTGTGCTTACGAGTGCTGTTGACTTTGTTCTCAGTCAAAGACCTCACGATGCTTTCAGGCAGATCGCAATTGTCAGCCAATTCCTGATATTCACCTCGCTCAAGTTGCTGACTCATTCAAATGTTGAGCGCGTGCAAGTTTTATGGATAGCGCCGCAAAACGTTTTGAGCAATGCGATACTCATCAATCCAGACATTTGACCTTAAAGCCGACAAGGTTGTGAATATCACTACAACCGAGGCAAACGCCATTGGTCTCAACCAAAGGCGGTTACTTGAAAAGTATTGGGTTAACTTGTGAATGCGATATGCTAACAATAATCCGAACCAAGGCATGGCTGGATACATGTGGTACTCCACCATCTTTTCATCCGCTGTGTATGCATAGCGGATAGAAAAATGCCAGAGCCAGCAGAGTCGCCCACCAGTTACGTTTCCAAACGGAATAGACAAACATTGCAACTCCTGAGGTTACTACGACTACCAACGCAACGGTGGCTGGCACACCCCCAAACGAAACCGACCATGGAATGAAATGATCACTGGAGAAATGAAACGGCAGCAAGACCCGAGACTGACTCAAGACCTAACTCAGGAATCGTTCGCCGTCAGAGGCGTGCCTCACCACGACCGTCATACAGAATCCTACAAAGATTATGGCTACCATTCCAACACCTGCAATCACGGACATGCGAAGCCATCAATTCTGCCTCCATTTCTCCATTAGGTTGGGAGAAAACGTCAGGGCTACAAGGAAGAACAAATGGAGTCCAGCATGGAACATGCCCTGGTTCTTTCGAATGTGCTGCAATTAGTAAAGCCAAAGGTACTAGCGTTAGATAAAGCAAGCGACGTGTTTCGTGCCAGCACCAGAAGAGGAGAGTTGCCAACATGCCAAAGAAGCTCACCATCAAAATAGAGGTCTGAGCAGCGTAGTTGATCGGTTCCGTGCACAGTCGATGACAGGCAAAGATCATGGCTCCCCAGAATCCCAGAAGTGTCCGGTCGGTCTCATTCAAATTTGAAGAATGCGAAACCGCTAAGAACCTGCGCGCGACAAAATAAAACAACGCCGCATTGAGGACGTGAAACAGGAGGTTGGAGGTATGATAGGCCAACGATTGGTCTCCAACAGTCACGTGAATAGCACGCCACAGCCCAAAGGTGAGTTGTAGGCTTGCGAAGCCACTAGGCAAGTCCACAGTCTCTTGCACTTGGTCATTGGCGAGGATGTACGGCCGATCATCAACATAGAAATCCGCTCGTAAACTGAGCCCGTGAACCAGAATCGCACAAAGACAGAGCAGTAAAACAGGCCCCTAAATAGGCTTATTCAGAGAGGTCCAACGAAATAGATGATCAGACTTCGACTCCATAGCAGTAAAGGTAGGCTCAATATTATCGAAAACATATTAATTATTAATATTATTATTAATTTGATGTTCTTCAAAGATGCCATCATGGACAAGCCTCGGCCGGGCTCTATCATGCAACGCCTCTACTCGTGATATGAACCCACCTGATTCTTCTTCCTCTGCGATGCAATCCGATGATGTTCAGGGTATCCAAGAGCTAGGTGAGGTGTATCAGCGCCTCAGATCCGAGCTATCTAAGGTAATCGTCGGCCAAGAAAGCGTAGTGGAGCAACTGCTGCTTTGTCTGTTTGGGCGAGGTCATGCGCTGCTGATGGGGGTGCCAGGCTTAGCCAAGACTCTACTCATCAGCTCGCTTGCCGAGACGCTTCACCTCGATTTCAGCCGCATTCAGTTCACACCCGATCTCATGCCTGCAGACATCACTGGAACCGATATTCTCCAAGAAACGGATCAGCCAGGTCGGCGTTCATTTGAATTCATCCAAGGCCCGATCTTTGCCAACATCGTCCTGGCCGATGAGATCAATCGTGCCCCAGCAAAGACGCAATCCGCCTTGCTCGAGGCCATGCAAGAACATCGCGTGACAGCGCTTGGCAATACCCTCACATTGCCACCACCTTTCTTTGTTTTGGCCACACAGAATCCCGTGGAACAGGAAGGCACTTACCCACTACCAGAAGCACAACTGGATCGATTTATGTTTCTGATCCATGTCGATTATCCTAACGCTGCTGAAGAGTTGGCCATTGCCAAGAACACAACCGGCAGCGCATCCGAATCTTTGCAGAAGATTGTTAACGCCAGCGATGTGATTCGTTTCCAAGAGCTAATTCGACGTCTGCCAGTGCCTGAGCATTTGTATGAGCAAGGCGTGCAATTGGTCCGCAAAACACGTCCCCAGTTGGACGAATCACCCGAATGGGTGCGCAAAGTGGTAAGCTGGGGTGCGGGTCCTCGGGCGATTCAATATCTAATTCTGGGCGCCAAAGCGCGAGCGGCCCTTCACGGCAGTTACTTGGTGCGTGAAGAGGATCTCGAGGGCGTGGCCGAGCCTGTCTTGAACCATCGAATCCTTACCAATTTCTCTGCGCAAACCGAAGGCGTGACTAGCCGTGACATCGTCCGACGCCTATACCAAGAGATCCGCGATGGAGGGTAATCTTCTTGATCCCGAGGTGCTGGTGAAATTAGCCCATACTCCCGTCGCCGCACGTTTGCCAATGCAAGGCACCATGTCAGGCAGACATCAAAGCCCTCATCGTGGCTCAAGTGTCGAGTTTGCCGAGTATCGCAAATATGTGCCAGGCGATGACACCCGGCGTATCGATTGGCGTGCCTATGCACGCTCGGACCGCTTCTACATAAAGGAGTTCGAAGCAGAAACCAACCTACGTTGTTGTCTGGTTTTAGATGCCAGCGGATCGATGGGAGTTACTGGAAAATGGGATTACGCTAGACGGATGACAGCCACGTTGGCGCACCTGATTGTTCAACAAGGCGATGCCGTCGGTCTTTACGGGGGTGGTCCAAAACTAAGCATCGCGATCCCCCCCAGTCGACGCCCTGCTCATTTGCAGGTCATTCATGAGGGCCTCAGTAGGCTTAAGCCAACAAGTGAGACCGGCTTGGTGGAGTATTTACATCACTTGGCAGAGGAAGTCCCCCAACGCGCTATGGTGATTCTGTTAAGCGATCTCTTCGATAACCCCGACAAGATTGTCGATTGTTGGAGTCACCTGCGCTTTCGCAAACACGAGCTAGTCGTATTTCATCTACTCGATCATAAAGAGCTCACCTTCGATTTCGATCAGCCATATCGATTTTCGGATTTGGAAAGCGACGAAACGATCGTGGCAGATCCCAGCTTGATGGCAAGCCGTTATCAGCAGGTCGTCCAGCGGTATCGAGAATGCTTGCAACAAGGAGCCGCTCAATGCGGCGTTGATTACCAGGAGGCTTTCACTAACGAACCTTATGGAGAATTGTTGGCGCGCTTTCTCTCGCAACGCTTGGGTATAGACGCTTGATTGATTTGATAGGACCGTGTCATTTCTCAATCCAGTCCTTCTCCTAGCCCTGCCAGCCATCACGCTGCCACTGATCATTCATTTGATCAATCGACGGCGTTTCCGTAGGAAAGCGTGGGGTCCAATCATGTTTTTGCGTGAAGCGATGCGAGAGAAACGCGGCCATCACCGCTTACGTGAATGGTTGGTATTGGCTTGCCGAATGCTCGCCCTCGCAGCACTTGTGTTCGCCGTAAGCCGCCCCTTAATCGGTGGCTGGTTGGCTGGTTGGATAGGTGCTGGTGATCAGGCCGTCATGATCGTTCTCGATCGCAGCGCTAGCATGGGCATGCGCCCGCCAAATCAAACGCAGACCAAACAGAAATTGGCGATCACGGCTTTGATGAAAGAAGTTGAGCGCGTTTCACCGTCCGCCATGGCCGTATTTGATGGCTTGCAAGTTCGTGAAATCAAAAATATTAGCGCCTTAGCAGAACTACCTGACACAGACACACAAACTGATTGGCCAAGCGCCTTGCTGGCAGCATTGCGAGGCTGGAGAGATACCCCATATGCACGTGGTGAGCTATGGCTAGCATCGGATTTGCAGACAACTGACTGGCAGCCCGACCACTCAGCTTGGCCAGAGATTCGGAAGCTCTACGACCAACAACCAAACCCACCAAAGCTACGATTGCTGACTCTGCGTGGCCAACAGCCGAATCTTACATTGACCTGCAAACCAGGTGATTCTCGGCAAGAGCTCCTGATCACCATTGCCAAACAGGGAATGTCTCAGACCAATAAAGTCACGTTGACTTGGCAAGTTGATGGCAATCAGCATCTGCAATCAGTGTCCCTAACAGACACCGTGACAACCGTTTCCTTGCCCATCCCTGGCAATTCCACTACCACTCTTCGACAAGGTTCATTAACCCTACCGGACGATAACAACCTTCGCGACAATCAAGCCTACTTTGCCATTGACCAAGCCTCGGATCTTTTCAACATCGTGGTTTCCGAGAATCCTGCCATTGCGCGATTATTGCAACTCGCCTGCTCGCCCTGGCACACGGATGAAGACAGTATCCAGACCCTGTGGCGTCGCCCAACAGATCTCCAGGACATCGATTGGGCCAAGGTTCCTTTGGTTATCTGGCAAAGTGGCGATTCGAGTTCCCATCTGGAACCATTGATCAATCGGGGTGGACAGCTATTGCTCTTTCCTGGCGGCAATTTTGATACCCTGCGATTTGGCAATACTCAAGAACCTCCCGGCGACGAGCCACTGCAGGTCACCACTTGGGAACGCAATCGCGGCCCATTGGCAGACACCGCTAGTGGTAAGGCTTTGCCACTGGAGCAATTACAGGTCTACCGATGGGCTCCCTTCGAGCCTGACGGAACCACCTTGGCTTTTCTTGGCGGCCAACAGGCTCTCTTTCATGCCATCCCAGTTGGCAACAGTCACGTGCATGCTTGTACCACTTTGCCAACACCCACTTGGTCGAATCTCGGTGAGGGTTTAATCCTTTTACCAATGGTCCAGCGCCTGATCCACCAGGGCGTTCAAGCTTTGGCCTCCGTCGATTGGCGTGATTGCGATGCTTCATCGCCAATTGCTGGACTGACCACTGGCGCGGTCAAGACGGTAGTGAATGTTCGGCCACTTGCAGAGGATGTCCCCACCGCATTGTCAGAGGACGAGGTCATGGCCCTGTTCGCCGGGATGGACCTCACCACTTTCGACCTTTCGTCTTCCGACTCTGAGACTGCTTCGGAAGGCCTGGCTAGCGAATGGTCGCGTCCTCTGCTGATCATTATGCTGCTCCTGTTGGTTGCCGAAAGCTTGCTCACATTGCCTGCCAATTCCCAACGCTCCTCAATCAGTTCTGCCCTGTCATGAATGGGGAACTTGTCTTTGCCGCCAAAGGTCCTTGGTTCTGGTTAGGCTGTGGTTTGATGCTGGTGTTGCTGACAATTAGCGGCATTCATTGCGTCCGTCAGGGTTGGCAAAGGCGCACCCTGCGTTTGGAACTGCTTCGCTTTTGTGCAGTTGCCATTGTCTTGACCTCAATAGCCAAACCAGAGTGGTGGCAAGCGCTACCACCTACTACCAAGCCTATCCTGGCCTTGATGACAGATGCCTCGGGCAGCATGGACACGCCTGACATGCCTGAACAAGAAACACGTCGGGCCTGGTTGGAGCGACAGCGTTCTTTGCCCTTGTGGCTGGCGCTCGCCGAAAGGTTTGATGTGCAATGGCAGAGTTTCGAGTCCTCAAATAGTCATCAGACTGATCTGCATCAGGCATTGGTGAATGCTGGGAAAGATCAAAACGAGTTGGCAGCGGTCGTACTCTTCTCTGATGGAGATTCGAACGCCGGCGAGGATCCCGTGGAGGCAGCTAGAACCTTGGGCATCCCTATCCATTCAGTTGTAGTAGGCAAAGCGAAAGCGCTTCCTGACTTGGCCGTGGAACTCCTGCCAATGCCAAAATCTGCCGCCATCAACGAACCCATGAACGTACCTTTTCGCCTCACCAATCGTTTCGAAAAGCCGCAGGAAATCACCGTAACGTTTACCGTTGAGGATGTTGTCATTGACACTAAAACCCTCACAATCCCTCCTAG
>MDTC01151076.1_pt1 | contig 11056 bp, 9 predicted proteins | sample 811181 | NCBI WGS metagenome assembly MDTC01 (sample SAMN05326644, study PRJNA326480) | marine metagenome | isolation source: seawater | place: Pacific Ocean: North | collected 2011 | reverse complement strand
TGCATTATTGGCTTCGCCAGTTATAAAGTCATGGCTACCCGGCACATTTGATCGGCTGATTCCATTACGTCGAGCTGCTGCTTTGGAGACCTACGCACGGGCGAATCGACCACTCGCCCGGCGTGCTATTGAAACATTACAGATTCCAATCTTTGAAAATTCTCTTGATATCCAAGGCGTGATTGAAGCTTCAGTCGGCATTGCAAAAACTGATCCGCCGCTTGTTGTGCGGCGAGCATACGGCTTTGGACAAATAACTTGGATCGGTGTTGATCTCGACACCCAAACGTTTCGTTCCTGGTCCGGCACTGACTCGCTTTTACTGAACCTGCTCGACATCCAGAACAGTGGTGACTCAGACGGAAGGGCAGGGGAGGTACGGCGAGGCGGCCTCGACCTCGCCGGACAATTGAGACTTGCTATCGATCATTTTATTGGTGTGTCTGTGATTCCATTTGAGCTCATCGCACTCATCGGCTTGCTCTATGTCTGTGCAATATATCCACTCGATTGGTGGATTGCCCGCCGAAGCGAGCGTTTTCGATGGGTAACGTGGCTTGCTTTGCCACTGATCGTCCTTGGATTCACTGGAATTACATGGTCGACGTCGCAACAATTCAAAGCCGATGGATGGCAGATTCACACTGCTGGACTTTTTGACATTGATCAGGCGACACAGACGTGTAGGGCAAGTAGCTTTGCTGGCATCTGGGCATCTAGCAATGGCCAATTTGATCTGTCTGTCAGTCCAGTTGAAGCCACTATGGAGAATGACCTTCGTTCAGTTGTGAGCTGGTTTGCAGCAGCTGGCCGAAATATCGGTGGGCCTGACGCCTTGGCTCCACACGCTTCGCTCGCTGGAGCACCGTATCACTATGGCCCTGCTGCATCAGAACTCCAAGACATTTCTATTGCCGCTGCTTCGAGCCAACTTTTTGAAGCCAACTGGATCGGACGACTACCCACTGATCCCATACAATCGACACTTGGAAGAACCGGGCAGGGAACGTTGCGTGGAACACTCACGAGTCAGCTGCCGACACCACTCCAAGACTGCGTCCTGATGCACGCCGGCTGGCTCTATAATGTTGGCACATTGCATCCCGGCGAAACCTTCGACCTCGACGCCGGACGAGGCCCTCAATCTTTAGGGGCATTTCTCACGAAAAAACGTGCTGTGAAGGACCGCAATGTCTCGGCTCGTTGGAAATCAGACGATCGTGACATTCTGCGAATTCTAGAAGTGGCTGGCATGCATCGGGCGACCGGTGGACCAGAGTACACTGGCCTGCGGTCAGGACGGCTTGAGAATATCGACATGACTCGACTTCTCGTTTTGAATCGCATCATCCTTGTTGGAAAGGGGCCACCTGCCACAAAATGGATGCCACAAAAAAAAGCTGAATCAAAAGGTGACGATTTTAAAGACGCAGGAGACACAACTCTTTGGAGAATTGTCCTCGAAGTCCGCAACTAAACACTCTGACTAAAAAAAGTATTTTTCATGATCGAAACTGTTGACCTCACAAAAAAATATGGTGACTTTTTTGCACTCGAGTCTCTGACATTAAAACTTGAGCAGGGGGACTTATTTGGATTTATTGGTCCGAATGGTGCCGGCAAAACAACAACAATTAGAATCTTATCGACGCTCCTCTCGCCGTCTTGGGGTGAAGCTTCTGTGTGTGGGTATTCTATCTACACACATCCGCGTGAAATCCGCCGGGCCATCGGTTACATGCCTGATATTTTCGGGGTATACGATGACATGACCGTCATTGAATACCTGGAGTTTTTTGCGGCTGCGTATCGTATCGATGGACATGCCCGCCGGAAAGTAGCCGAACGCTCGCTCGATCTCGTTGATCTTGGCGTGAAGAGAGATGAACTTGTAACCAGTTTATCTCGTGGCATGACACAACGCCTCGGCCTAGCGCGAGTCCTGTTACACGACCCCCAAGTGCTTCTTCTTGATGAACCAGCAAGCGGCCTTGACCCACGTGCTCGAATCGAAATGAGAAGCCTGCTTAAACGGCTCCAAGAGCTAGGCAAAACAATTCTCGTATCCAGCCATATCCTTCCGGAACTTGCCGATATTTGCAATCGCGTTGGCATTATTGAATATGGACAACTCCTTGCTCATGGTGACGTAACAGATCTCCTTGCGCAGGTCCGTGGACGACCTATAATCTGCATTGAAGTGCAGGGTGACCCAGAGAAATCAGCTCGCCTTCTTGAAGACTGCCCTGGCATCGCTGAAGTAGAGGTAAACAATGGAACGATTCGGGCAACACTCAACGATCGCACAGTAGACACATCACTCCTTCCTGCAAGGATTATCGCCGGCGGCGAACGCCTGATTGGAATGAGGGAAGAGGAAATCAATCTTGAAACCGCCTTCCTGGAACTCACAAAGGGCTCCCTAGGAAGACAACCAGACAGTGCTCCGCAAGGCTGGGGCAGACTTCAAGACGAGCGATCGGCATAAAGCATAATGTGGCGAAATTTAAGAAACGTGTGCCTTTATGGGCTGCTTGGAGTGTTCGGCAGTGGAATTTTCCTACCCGCGACAGCAAGACAGCCGAACGCACCACTGCATGGCAGAAAACTTCAGAGTGACCAGTACACAATCGCCCGAGAGCGAATGGTTCGTGAAGATATAGCAGAGAGCGGGGTTACCGATGTTCGCGTGCTTGAAAGCATGCGCATGACACCTCGTCATGAGTTTGTATCTACTTCGCAATGGCCACTCGCATACTTTGACATGTCTTTACCAATTGGAGAACGCCAGACGATTTCGGGGCCGTTTGTTGTTGCTTACATGACCGAACAACTTGACCCCAAGCCTACCGACAGAGTTTTAGAAATAGGTACAGGCAGTGGATACCAAGCGGCAGTCCTTTCACCACTGGTAGGAACCGTTTATTCGATTGAGATCCATGAGGCTCTTGGAAGACGCGCACGTACAACTCTTCGGCGGCTCGGATATACAAACGTCATTACAAAAATTGGTGACGGCTTTGTGGGCTGGAAAGAAAAGGGGCCTTTTGACAAAATTATTGTCACCTGCTCACCCGAAAAAATTCCGTTACCTCTTATCGATCAGTTGGTTGAAGACGGCATTATGATTATCCCCGTAGGCCAACGGTACGAGCAGACATTAGTACGACTTCAAAAAAAAGCGGGGAAGCTAGAGCGAAGCGATCTTGTACCAAGCCTCTTCGTCCCAATGACAGGACACGCCGAGGAACGCCGCGAAGTCCTTCCAAATGGAGAAAATCCCAGCCTGGCGAACCAGGGTTTTGAGACGTGCCTTCCAGACAGCCAAACACCTTCTGCCTGGTACTATGGACGCCAAGAGACACTTCTTGAAAACGGTGAAGCGCCGCTGGGGCAACGACACTTGTTGCTTCAAAACAGTGAACCCGGACGTCCAGCCCATATCTTTCAGGGATTTCCACTTGATGGTCGCGCGGTACGCGAAGTCACAATTTCATATCACGTACGAGCGCAACGTCTCGGAAAAGGCCGAATACCCGAGGCAACACCAGGCGTGGCAATCCGTTTTTTCGACGAACGCCGAGTCCGTTCAACTCGGCTCGCTGCTCCCCTCCGAATAAACAGCAGCGAATGGCAACGCGTAACGAGCTCGATTTTAGTGCCGAACTGGTCAAGAGAGGCGATCTTACAGATCGGACTCATGGGAGCCACCGGGCAGATCGAAGTTGACCAGATTGAAATCATGCCAGCTGACAGATCTTAAAAACATGAAAAACAGCAGGAAAACAATGTTTTCTTGGGAGAAACCAGCATGATGGTCCCCAGGAATTCCTTGCAAACTCATCCCACTCGACGTATTCCTTATTTTTTGCCATTCCTTCTTGATTTACCCAGCCGTCAAACTATTCTAATTCAATAGTTGGCTCTGCTCTCGGCTTCTTCGATCGGCGAACTCCCGAGACATCTGTAATACCTTTAACTCCCAGTGGAGATTGCCCTACATGTTGGCTCACCGATTCATCCGCTCAATTGGATTTTTCACCGTTCTTTCAATTGTGGCGTCAGCCTGCTGCGAAGCACAGGCTGGATGGCACCAACGTTACGCTTCTGCTTATGGCTCTTCAGGTGGATCGAGCTCAAGCGGCGGCAGTAGTTCATCAGGTGGATCATCCTCTTCCTACGGTGGCTCGTCTTCCTATGGTGGTTCCTCGTCGTCATATGGTGGTAGCAGTTCATCAGGTGGGCACAGAATGACTCATTGGGAGCGAAAGGCGTCTCGCCGGGCGTACCGTCACGCTGCACATTCAAGCTACGGCAGTTCAGGCGGAAGCCACTCCTCGTTCTACGGTTCCTCAGGCGGCTCCAGCTCCAGTGGCGGTAGTTCTGGTGGTAGTTCTGGTGGTTCTTATGGGTACTACGGATACAGCTACGGATACGCTGCTCCAGCAGCAAGTGTTGGATATTCCTCAATGTCACCAATGACCTCTAGTATGCCGGTCGATGCTTATCGCGTCATAACCGACGAACCTGTAGGCGATGTCGCAGGTGACTCTGGCGAGGAAGTTCAGACACCTGCACCGAGCGACTCAACAGAAGTCATTCCAAAGGACGGTGTTCTTCTTCTTGTCTCAGTTCCAGATGATGCCAAAGTGCTTGTGAATGGATCTGCAACAACATCAACAGGCAAGCTTCGACGATTCGTTTCCCGAGGCCTCGAGGAAGGCGCAACGTATGACTACAAGGTTACGATGGTAGTCAATGAAAACGGGAAACCTGTCGAAGAGACACAAATTGTGAGTGTTATGGCTGGTGAACTTAGTAAAGTTTCTTTCGAGGAAACTCTACAACTCACGACAAGCCTCACTGTTCATGTCCCAGAAGAAGCAACTGTTTGGCTGGCAGGCAACATGACAGACTCGTCTGGAACCACACGAACCTTTGAAACCTCATCTCTGCCAGTAGGGTCTACCTGGGATGATTATGAGATTCGGGTTGTAACGAAGCACGATGGCCATGAAAATGTGTCCTCAAAAGTGATCAAACTTGCAGCCGGTGATACGGTTGAATTGTCCTTCGAAGCAAGCGACTCAATCGCCGATGCTCGTCTTATTGAAAAGACTGCATCAATCCAGTAGCACCCTGAGTCTGTTATAGGATCTGAAAATATTCACAGTCCCCCGCGGTTCCATTGAGCCGCGGGGACTTTTTTTGGCCTTGTCAGAAAAAGCTAAGTAACGACCATAGATGAAATATTTATTGCTGAGCGCCTCGACAAGCCGATGGGTTCTTTAAGTAGTACGAGAACTCCAGCACGGACCCCTGCAAGGACTCCAGCCGGGACTTCAGAAAACCTGCAAAACTATCATGTCAAAAGAATTACAACCTGCACCTCACAAAGAAACCAAGTGCCACTGGCCGGTTGCCGTGCAATTATTTGTATCTTCTCTTATCGCAGTATACATTCTTGCAGTGGCCCTACCCCCACTTGCAGGACCGCCTCCCGCAAGTGAATTAGCGAACGTTGTCTTGCAGCCATTCCGTCCACTTGTTGGTGCCTTCAGTTTAAGTCACGGATACCGCTTTTTTGCCCCAAACCCCGGGCCAGGGCATTCCATCAGCTGGACACTCACCACTGACGAAGGCACCGTCTTCAAAGGCTCGCTTCCTGATGCCAATTCTGACTGGCCGCGACTTCTTTACCACCGCCGCTTTATGATTCCAGAAAAAATTTCTGCGATGATACCACCACCACAGGCACCCGCAGAAATCCGCCGTACAGCAACCCGTGACTGGCAACCTTTTGCTGAGGATATTGCAACACGCTTACTCACTGAACATAACGGGCAAACAATCACGCTCAAACTCATTGAACATTATTTGCCAGATACCTTTGAAACAAGGGAGGGCAGGGTAGGGGACGACACAACAACTCCACTCGGCACTTATATGTGGCGAAAGCGGGTGTCCAGATGAAAAACAGCTCCGTTGTAAAAAATCTTGGCAACGCAACCAAAGAATGGCTCATCTCTTGGTGGACAGCGTGGGCAGCATTCTGGTTTACACCTTCGGATCCTGCACTTCTCGGTATCCTTAGAATACTTACCGGTGCTCTCTTAGCGTGGTCGAGTGCTATCTGGCTTTATGACCAAGATGGTTTCTTTGGGCAGACCGCCTGGCAATCAGCAGGAAATGTCTGGCGACTCAACGACCAGCCATGGCATTGGAGCTGGTATTTCGTGGCAGAGACACCAGCAACAAGCTGGCTTCTTGCAGCCGTAAGTCTTCTTGCAGCTCTTTCGCTAAGCGTCGGGTGTTTTACCCGCGCTGCGGCTTGTATTGCGTTCGCTGGATACGTGAGTGCTGTAAATCGTGCACCCCTGAACACCTTTGGTTTTGATGACGTTTTGGGGATCATGCTGGTACCTATGATCATTGGCCGTGCAGGAGCCAGGTTCTCTGTCGACAGCATGTTTAGAAAGGGGCACTCTGTTCCGAATATCGAAACAACGATTGCAATAAGACTAATCCAAGTCCACCTCTGCATACTCTATTTCTTTTCCGGGTGTGGCAAATTACTTGGAGCAAGCTGGTGGGAAGGCACTGCACTCTGGGGTGCAGTCGCAAATATTCAATACCGTACAATTGACCTTACGTTTCTGGCCTGGCACCCGCTGATTGTCAATGCACTTACACTTGGCGCATTGTTTTGGGAAATTTCCTATGCGGCATTAATCTGGCCTCGATTAACAAGACCACTCTATTTAGTGATGGCCATGTTTGTGCACTTAGGCATTGGCCTTACGATGGGCATGATGGAATTCGGAATTGCTATGCTTATTGCTAACATGGCGTTCCTGCCCCAATGCTTGAACACTATGCCCAAGAACTCAAATCCTTAACTCGCCATAGGACAGAATCCATGATCCACACGCTTGCTATCGTCGGCGCTACTGGTGCTGTTGGAAAAATTATCCTTGATCAACTTGTGAGTCGAAAATTCCCAACGAAAAACATCAAATTGCTTGCCTCTGAGCGATCCGCAGGTAAGACCATTGAATGCGGGGGGAAACAGCTTGTTGTTGAAGCACTAACCCCAGAAGCTTTTCAGGACGTACAAATAGCAATCGGAAGCACGCCAGATGACGTAGCCGCAGAATTTGTGCCGTGGGCAGTAGAACAAGGCACGGTTGTTGTTGATGAAAGTGCTCATTTCCGTATGCGCCCAGACGTTCCTCTCGTTGTTCCTGAAATCAATCCAGAATCAATCCGTCTTCATAACGGAATCATCGCAAGCCCGAATTGCTCGACAACACAAATGGTGATGGTCATGAAGCCACTCCATGACGCGGCCCGCGTTCGACGCGTCCTTGTGAGCACGTACCAAGCGGTCAGTGGCGCTGGCATAGCAGCAACGCAGGAACTCAAGCAGGGGCTGCAAGCCTGGCTCAGCGGGTCGCCTGAGGAAGCAAAGATTTTCACTCACCCAATTGCAGGAAACCTCATCCCTCAAATTGGTTCAGAGAAGGAAGGGGGAAGCACGAGTGAAGAAATGAAAATGGTTCAGGAAACCCAGAAAATTTTTAATGACAACACGATTGGGGTGTGTGCCACGTGTGTTCGTGTACCCGTTGCCGATGCCCATAGCGAAAGCCTCATCATCGAAACAGAAAAGCCGCTTTCACCAGAGGAAGCATCTCGTCTTTTATCGAATTTCCCTGGCATTACAGTCAACGACAACCTTGCTGCCTCCAGCTACCCAATGCCACGAGATGCGGGAGGTCGAGATGATGTCTTCGTTGGTCGTATTCGACAGGACACATCAAACCAAAACTCACTTGCAATGTGGTGCGTATCGGACAACCTCCGAAAGGGCGCTGCGACCAATGCCGTACAAATCGCCGAGCACCTCGCAAGAGAAATGAATTGATTTCATGAGCCAAAGACTGCAACTTCGTCTTGCCTATAATGGTGAGCGTTTTAGCGGGTGGCAGATTCAGCCCGACAAAAGAACGGTGCAGGGTGTCCTAAGTGATGCCATCAGAGGTGTTTGCGGTGAATCAATTATACCTAAAGGGAGTAGCCGTACTGACGCTGGCGTTCATGCAGCAGATCAGGTTGCAAGTTTCACAACAACAAAAAAATTCTCACCGGATGTCTGGCGAAGGGCAATCAACGCGCATCTTCCAAATGATGTCGTGGTGCTCCGATCGAGTGAGGCTGACCCCTCATTCAACCCGATCACTGATGCTGAAAAAAAAAGGTACCGTTATCGCATTCATGACGGAGAAGTTCGTCCTGTTTTGGCTCGGCCATTCGTCTGGCAATGGAACTCCCGACTCAGTGTTTCTGCCATGCAGAATGCTGCCTCTTTTCTAATCGGTGAACATGACTTCAGTAGTTTCGAAAACCCGTCCTCTCCTCGTGCATCGAAGGTACGAACAATTCATGATATTACTATCCAGAGGTACACCGGAGGTGAGTATGAGGCTGATAACGAAGTCTGGATCGAAATTGAAGGAAACGGATTCCTCTACAATATGGTGAGGATCATTGTCGGCACGCTCCTTATGGTTGGTAGTGGCAAGCGACCAGAAATATGGGCCAGCAGAGTGCTCGCCGACAAACAGCGAACATCCGCAGGCCCAACTGCACCAGCCCACGGCCTTTTACTTTTACAAATCACCCTCAAACCACAACTGGCAGCCGCTCTTCATGCCCCGTCCTCCTGAACAACTTGGTTCCCTCAGACTCGTCCGACAACTTGGCGTGGGCCGTAAATGTCAAATCTGGGAGGCTTCAGATGAAAGCCAGTCAAAACGCGTTGCTGTCAAACTGGCGTCTCCTGAGTTCGCCTCCGACAAGGACATCCGTCAACTCCTGAAACATGAACTCTTTGTGAGCCGATCACTCGATCATTCCGGAATTATTCGTATCGATCGATATTCAACAACTGGTCGACTACCACACCTTGTCATGGAATTGTTCCGTCATCCGAATCTGAAAATGCACCTCGCTTCCAAGGCAGAGTCGATTCCAGCTCAAGCACAGTCGATTGCACAAAAAGCAGCTGATGCGATGAGTCACCTACACGCGAACCGCTGGGTTCATCGGGACATCAAGCCAGAAAATATTCTTGTTGATGACTCAGGTGACGTTCGTTTAATTGATCTTGCTATTGCTGCACGACCGCCAAGCTTTCTTTCTCGTCTCGTACCAATCAAAGTGACCGTCCAGGGTTCACCGAGCTACATGTCACCCGAACAGATTCGAGGACATCGTGTTGGGTACGCTGGTGACATCTACTCATTCGGCTGTCTTCTTTACGAACTCGTGACGGGACACCCTCCATATACTGGCTCTACTCAACAGGAACTTCTCAGCAAACACCTCTACACAAGCCCACCCTTCGCGTCAGCAATGAATCCCTCGGTCACACCACAGTTGGACCGCTTTATTCGTGATCTTCTTGCGAAGCAAACGAAGGAAAGGCCGTCTTCCATGGTCGAAGTTGCTGCACATCTCCGTAATGCACCATTCCTGACGCCACAGGGCCGCTCTGCGGCATCTAGAAAAGCCGATTGACGACAGTTCGGTTCAGTGGTGACAATACACCTGTCGTTTTTGTAACTTCAGGAATATCACAATGGCTCGCGGACTTCATCGTTTGCCCCTCGAGAAACCTATTTATGAGCTCGAGGATAAAATTGCCGAACTCGAGACGGCACCACTTGGTAAGCAATCTCAAGATGAGGTTCAACAACTTCGTCGCGAATGTGCCGATCTCCAAAAACAAATTTTCGGGAATCTCGATCCTTGGCAGACCGTTGAGGTTGCTCGGCATCCAAATCGACCAAAAACCAGCGACTATCTAAGCCTTGTTTTTGACGAATTTGTCGAACTTCACGGCGACAAGGCTTTTGGTGATGACCCAGCTATGCTCACTGGGTTTGCCAAAATTGATCGTCACAAAGTTCTCGTCGTTGGTCACCAAAAGGGAAAAACCCTTGCAGAGAAACAGGCATGCCACTTCGGCTGCGCTCACCCCGAAGGATATCGCAAAGCAATGGGGAAGATGCGAATGGCAGCAAAATACGGTCTGCCTGTGATCTGCCTTATTGACACACCGGGCGCCTACCCAGGGATTGGTGCCGAAGAACGAGGACAGGCCCAAGTGATCGCTGAAAGTATGTTTTTAATGGCTTCGCTGAAGGTACCGATTATCTGTGTTGTGATCGGTGAAGGAGGGTCCGGAGGGGCATTAGGGATCGGAGTTGGAGATCGTGTCGCAATTCTTGAACATGCCTACTACAGCGTCATCAGCCCAGAGGGCTGTGCTGGTATTCTTTGGAAAAGTGCTGATTTCAAGGCCGATGCTGCTCGGGCGTTGCGAATGAGAGCCTGGGATCTCAAGGAATTTGGTGTCATTGATAAAGTTATCGATGAACCTCGAGGAGGCGCTCATCGTGACCCACGCTTAATGGCAGCTCGACTCAAAACATTTCTTGAGCGAACACTGAGAGAATTGGTGAAACAGCCGATTGAGGAACTCGTCGAAAGTCGTTACACAAAGTTCCGCCAGATGGGCACGTTTCTGGAAGACTAGCAAACCGATGCCCGAAACGACGAACGCCTGAAGACCAACTCGCTACGACACAAAGCAGGGCAGAAGGAACTCAGAAAAGTGTATTTCATGCGTGTTTCTACCCCTTCTGCAACGTCCGATAATGTCTGTTATGTCCGGTTTGAACCCTATTTTCAAGGCATTTCCTGACGTCACTCCCCTTCGCACCCTTCCATCCGGTCGATCTGGCTCACAGTCGATCTGGCTCATGGTCGAACTGGCAGTGGAGTCTGCGAACCCACCGGAAACCTCTGCGGAACATTTCCCTGCCATTGATTTTGCGGCGGCAGAACTGACGCTGGCGATGGCACGGTACTACCACCAAATGCAGAATTCTGATTGAGATAGCGACCAGCAGCATCTACAGCATTTCCTGTCGAACTTTCTGGGGTCATCCATGCCGCAGCCGCTTTCACTGGAGATGAAGATTCTCCC
>MDTC01259215.1_pt1 | contig 11057 bp, 10 predicted proteins | sample 811181 | NCBI WGS metagenome assembly MDTC01 (sample SAMN05326644, study PRJNA326480) | marine metagenome | isolation source: seawater | place: Pacific Ocean: North | collected 2011 | reverse complement strand
GATTAAATGCTGCAATTCAAGCACCAATCACCTGGCAGGATATCTGTTCTGAGGATGACGCTGACGATTGAAAACTGTCATTTAATAGAGCATTCCAATCATTTTACTTCACACCTTGGTTGATTTCGTCATTCCCGCAAAGGCGGGAATCCAGTGGCATTCAGTGCGCACTTGCAAGTTCCACTGGACTCCCGCCTGCGCGGGAGTGACGGAAAGTGGCGCTTCGTAATTTTAACGACTCAGGCTACGAACAGAGAGCTGGCATGTCTGCATGGCCTGTTGCAAAAAAGATTAGTCGGGCAACTTCAATGTTTGTCCGACGTGAAGTGCATCGGCTTGGTGGATACCGTTACTGCGGGCGATATCGAGCCAACGTTGACCGTTGCCATAGTACCGCATCGCGATGGACCAGAGCGTATCACCCTTGCGGACCTGATAAACATCGGGCTTGATTTGTACCACCGGCTGAGGCACAGGGACAGGCTCAACTTCAGGCTCTGCCATCACCAACGTTTGCTGTGAAACAGGAGCAGGTGTCGCAAGCAATGCTGCAATCGCACGGTCGGTCTCGTCCATTGCCTCCGGTTCCGATGGCCTGGCTTGCTCTGTTGTGACAGACTCCGAAACAACCACATCCTGTGATTCGCGCATTTGTTCTACCGGAGCTTCATCACTTGTTGCTGTCTGCCTGGTTGAATTGAATGTCTGAGGTTCAGCAACAGCGCCAACATTCGGCGTCGAATCCATTACATCATCAGTAGGATTGGCGACATCCTGCAGCGAGGCAGCATTCTGATTCTGCTCTTGCGAATCATTGCCCAGTAAAACCAGCTGTTCATTACGCTGCTTCTGAGACTCGGCAGGAAGCGAAGTCTGAGTTTCGGTTTCATCTGATGACGCCATGATCGCCTGCAAGATCGGCGAGATCGTGGTGGTCGAACCGGTCGGTTGGCCTGTCGGCTGATACGGTTGAGATTGCAACTGAGATTGCTCGATGGGCAGTAACACCAGTGCATCGGACTGCTGAACATCAGGCAGAGTTGATGGTTGAATGGTTGGCGAAGTAGATGATCCATCCGCTGGCTTGATCCAGGTGTAATCCACCTTGGTCTGGGACGAGTTCTCGGGAGCAACCATCACTTCTTGCTGAGACAAAACCACCGGTTCACTCAAGACCGTTGGCATGATCGGCGTGTTCATATCCTGCGTCACGATAGGCATGGGCGGAGTTTGCGGTTGCACTTGAGGCTGCCATGTTTGGACGGGCTGCGTTGTCGTCGACATCGTCGTCACTGGCATGGTTTGACGGTATGGCGCGTATGGCGAAGTCGCACGCGGCGGCGCGGGGGTCGGATGCAACACAGGTGTCTGCACCTTGGCGTACTGCGGATTGCGTGGCATTTTGATGTACTCAGAACGCGAAGGATGACAACCAGCCAACACGCCCAAGCCAAGCAGCAAACATCCCAATCGTTTATCAATCATGCCAACCCTCCAGTGAACTTTCTCAAGCGGATCATACCATATTCACTGCAACCGCTGGCTGTTTCCAATCCATCTGTGAAACTTCCGACTCAAACAACGCAGGAATCGTCAACACACGCTCATCCTGTTTTTCCGGGGTAATCGTCGGGAAAACATCCAGACAGGCTTCGAGCAATTGACCAGCATGAAATCCAATACGCTGCATCGGCAACTTGCTTTGAACAGGATGCGGCCAATTGCAATGTGCAATGACATCCAGATCGTGTCCCACCTCAAGATTCAATTCCAACAGTGATGACAGGCTGCGTTGAATCAAGTTGTCATCCGCGATGAACAGACCATCAGGTCGACGGGACTTGGGATAATCCATGAGAAGATGCACAACTTCGCTGACGGTTTGCGGGTGAGATCGGCCGATGCGCTGTACCCAGGCTTTGTGATAGGCCGTGCCAGCGTTGTCGAAATGTTTGGGGGTCAACCACGGGAAGGTGTCCGCCATGTAAACCATGGCAATGCGCTTTCGCCCACGATCACCAAGCCATGCCAAGCTTCGATCAAAGAGCATGGGAATGTCCGTGCAGATTTGAGGGCGCGGCGTCATCCCGCGTTCACCATCAATCATCAACATGGGCACACCACTTGCGAGCACATCAGGATGTGCAGCCAGGTCATGCGTCTCAGGCAGGAGAATCAAACCTGCCAATCGTTGCGCGGTGACTTCGGTTAACAGTGAATCAAGCACCACCCCGCCGCGACGTTCATCGTTGACGCCCTGGTAATATTCAAACTTGATCTGCGATTTTTCGTCTGCCATGCGACGAGCTTCGGCGATGGTTGCACCATGAAAACCCGACCACTGCCGATGATCCGGGAAGCATGGGAAGACGATGGCATAACGCCCCAGGTGCGGCGGGGATTGGGCGATGTAGAGTCCCTGTCTGGGCAAGGATGTCACAAAGCCGTCGTCTTTGAGCATGGTGATCGCTTGCTGGAGCACCGTCCTGCCGACGCCCAGTTGCGATTCGAGTTGACCAAAGGAAGGCAAACGCTGGCCCGGCTCAAACTCACCGCGGACAATCCGCGTCCGCAGGGTGCATAACGCCTGTTGGGTTTGGCTGAGTTTTTCGGGGGACGGTTGAACGGGCGAATCGGACATCACATAAACCAATTGCAAAATCTGTATTAGTCTTACCAATACAAATAATACAACATTGATGCCATCACTGCGATAGACGTTGGTAAATGGTTTCGATTCGCTTGATTGGTTTTCAACCGTGATCGCATTTGAGGCCGATGTCGGTGGTGAGTTTGCCATCGGTTTGGACGACCTTGCCCCGAGCCTTGAGGAAGGTGAGAATCCCCTGTAAATCGACATCCTGAATCGCGCAGGCAAAGAACTTGGGATTGGGGCCGTAGACGGCTTCGATCTGTTCCTTGAGCTGCGATTCGGTGATCGGCTCGGTGGCATCAGCGATCATCTGCATGACTTCATGACCGTGTACTTGCTGTTGGCAGGACATTTTTAACTCCTTGAAACACGTGGTTTTCACCGTGCATGATGTCCATGATAAGCCATTGCCATTTTATGTCCTTGATCCAGGTCAACAATACGAAAAGAGGGGGTTTGCAGAAAGTCAGCCAAATCGCATCCGCCGACTTTACAACTGCTGAAGATTGTTTAAGATATGCGACTCAGCCGGAGAGGTGTCCGAGCGGCTGAAGGAGCAGCACTGGAAATGCTGTGTACGGCTTGTCCGTACCGAGGGTTCGAATCCCTCCCTCTCCGCTTTCTTCCAAAGATCTCTCGCATAAACATTTGCGCATTTGAATAAATGCCTGTTTATGCGGGAGATTTTTGCATTTGGTGCCAAACAGAGACGCTCGGAATTGGGGTGTTTGTGACGAATAAAGCCTCGATATGGCCAAGTGTCTCAAACCCGATTTTATGTGTTGCGGATACAGTGTTGGCGACAAGCAGATTTGTCTTGACTGACCTGCCCTCTCAAACCTAGTCCAAGAATTATGAGAGAATCTCATTGATTCGGACGTCATTCACACCACCGGCAGACGAATATAACGGTGGTACAACACCTGGGGACAGGTCACTGCTGCAATTGCTCGCGTTCCTGAGCCTCCAATGTCACACGATAACGCTGTTTCATAACGGCCTCCTTGCCAACTGCAACTATCGGACAACAAGGTAATATTCAATCAGTTAATGGCTGACCGAGTACTAGTCTAAATACGTTTACCGCCAGATTGAGAGTTTTGGTTTTTCGGGTGGGGTTGGAATGTCGATGGCTTTGAATTCTTCGACAAGGGTTTCCCATTTCACCATCTTGTCGGCTTCGGAGAGATCACCTTCGATGAGTTGCTGTTTGACTTGGTCGAGCTTGTTGATTTTTTCCTGCATTTGCAGGGAGCGTTTGAGCATGTTGTCTCGGAAGGCCTGACTTTGCGATTTGGCTTTGGAGAGCATCATGGCGTAGGCAAGTTTGTCTTTCATCTGCTCGGTCAACGGCTCAATGAAATAACTGCGACGCACGACGGAGAGTAATTCCGTGCCTGAGTAGACCTGCAGAGCATTGATGTTGGCACCTTCGTCTTCGGTGATGATGGGGATGGTGAAGGATTTGGTTTGACCTGCGGGGACTGTGCCGGTGGTGGTCATGGATCGGTGCGATGAGCCGGTGGAGGCAGTGTAAAACGTCAAGGGCAGATCGGTGTCGCGGCCGTTGTGAAAGGCGATGGAAGCCATTTGCTTGCCAAAGGTGGCTTCGGGCATGTTGGCCTGGACGGTTGAGACATCTTCATTGAAAAGCAGTTCACCGAACCAATCCGGCATTTTGAAGGATGCTTCGACACTGCCGACCCATGTGCTGTTTTCGCGGCGTTTACCGGTGGGTGTGGTGTAGCGTTGACGGGCGAACTGGACACGCCAGACATCACCCTTCTGCGGGACGGGGACACCCAGGCCTTCAAACGGCACGGCCCATTCGACATACCAGCAATCCGAGGCATGACTGGTGGCAACGCGCAGGCCTTCGCAGGTCCAACTGACTTTGGTGCGGCGTTCGTAATCGTGGCCGTCCCAGATGATGCCGGCATTGTTGGTGATGATCTGGATGACTTCCTGGCCGGTGTTGTCGGTGTCGAAGAACCATTCCAAAGCGTCATCGGTCCAGACGTTGTCATCACGGTTTTCCGAAGCGCTGACCAGGTAACGCATGTAGGGTTCCATCATGCGTGCCCCAACATAAAAATGCGTATCGTCATAGGTCACATAAATCAGTGACTGTGCTTCGGCAGCAGACAGACCGGGCATGCCAGAATCCAGATTGTCATTGGAGCGAATGAAGTTGGTGAGCAGTGATGCGTGATTCCATGCATCATCGTCAAGCGTGCCATCAATCATCGGCGGCGTTTCACAGCGTTTGATACTCACGCGATGCCTTGCGATCTTGTTAGGCAAATCACCGAGCATCTGCCGGATTTTATCCTTGGAATAATCCTGAGCGTTCACATTCACTGTAAACAGAAGCAACAATACCAACCCGAGAATCGATCGTTTCATATGTCCCTTTGGTTTGTTCGTCCAAGTGCGTTAACAGGCTCAAAAACAGGTACTCATAAGGATAGCCGGTAACTTGTCGCAGGCAAGTTGCTGTTGGTCTTCAACTGTGACTGGAGTCTGATGTATCGTTGGCTGATCAACTGCTAACCGATCTGTTTTCCAAGGCCTGGCTTAACCCGTAGCGCCATTCCATGTAGGCATAGGGGATGTCATGTTGCTTATGCAGGTCGATGAGTTGCTGTTGGAATTGTTCGTAAAGGTCCTGCTGCCAATCCTGCGTGCCCTGCTGACAGAAGTACACGCGACAGCCCAGGGGGCGGATATCGTGGGTGGAACAGAGTCCGTCGATCTGAAAAGGACATGGGGCTTTGAGATCAACGGCCAGATTCGTATCCGCGGGTAGCTGTCGAACATACCAGGCGATTTCCAGGCCGGTGACGTAAAGCAGGTGACCATAGGCGTTGAAGATGCAGCATTTGCCACTGGCCCAACAGGTCGGCCCCTTTTGGGTGATGGCCTGACCGATCGCATCGTAAATCCTGCAGATGCCTTGGTGGATGTTTTGATCCGCAGAAAAACACTGCCAATCCTGCCATGGGTGTTGATCAGTCATGGCTGTCTCGGATGATGCGGATTTCCTCGATGGGATAGAACTTGCCCTGGCCTTGGAGCCCCCCAGCTGCCATCCCCGGGCAACGAACCGCCGAACGCTGCCAATGCTTCTTGGTGGTCAGGTTCTCCGGCCAAAATGGCCAGGTGCGGCACTGGTACGGGCGGACCGAGTAAATCGAGCAGCCGCGTTGGCCTTCCTTATTCTCTTTGAGAAAGACACAATCGTACTCGCCGTTGTCGTTACGGATTTCCTTGAGTGTCCGCTTGCCATACTCCACACGGCTGTACAGTTGGAGAAATTCGACTTTCTTCATCCCAACGAACTCGGCCATGACCTTGGCTTCCTGATCGTTAAACCAGACGTAACCTGATGGCCCCGTACAGCAGTTACCGCACTGCGTGCAGGTGAAATGCAGTCCATCGTCGTACCATGTTTCCTGTTCTTGGGCGGATTGTGACATAAAGGGTATTGTAACACGGGCAAGTGTGTTTTCCCAAGTGGGCGGTGTCGTCAGCGTTTCTAACGCTGTGGCATGGACACCGGCTTGCGAGAACTGGCGTGAAGCAAAGCTTCAATGTGAACCTGCACCGCGTCCTTGAGGGATCGCAATTCGTAACCGCCTTCCAGGATCGACACCACGCGCCCGTCGCAGACTTCATCCGCCAGATCAAGTAGCTGTCGACTGATCCATGCAAAGCCGTCGGTACTCACGCACAGATGTCCGAGCAGGTCGTTGACCGCTGCATCAAAGCCAGCAGACAGCAGCAGGAACTCCGGCTTGAATTCACGAATGCGGGGCAAAACCTGCCGGTTAAACACCCGTTCAAAAGCAGCATCATCACTGCCAACGGACATGGGAATGTTCAGCGTATATCCCTGCCCATCACCACGACCAACTTCATCGGAAAAACCGGTGCCGGGAAATTGACGATTGGGGTCTTCATGCGTACTGACAAAAAGCACATCGCTGCGATCTTCAAAAATATGCTGTGTGCCGTTACCGTGATGCACATCAAAATCCATGATTGCAACGCGTGATAAACCAAACTCACGGATGAGATATTCAGCGGTGATGGCAACGTTATTGTAAAGACAAAAGCCAAGTGACCGATCACGCTCAGCATGATGCCCCGGCGGACGCACGGCGCAAAACGCATTGCCCAACTCCCCATTCATCACCATGCGTGCCGCTTCAAGACATCCCCCTACCGCATGCTTGGCAACCAACTCCGACGCGCGGCAGACACGTGAGTCAGGCACATCCACATACGGCACACCAAAGCTGCAGGCAGCATGAATCCGGTGCAGATAATTTTTGTCGTGGACTCGCTCCAGCCAGTCATCACTGACCGCCTTATGCGGGATCGTCACCAGCTGCTCGATGAGCCCCGTCTCGTGGAGCATCGTATCGATAGCCTGTAAACGTTCGAATCGCTCGGGGTGATTGGGCCCGGTGGCGTGACGTTGAAAGACAGGATCATGAACCAAACCGGTGGGCATTAAATCGCATCTCACTTGAGTAACATCTGTAAAACATCAACTGCCTTACAAACTTCAAGGCCAGATAATTGTACGGTTTTTATCGGGTTGGTTGTACCCTTGACCACGGCAACATCGCGTTTGGGGACAGAAAAAATTTTCCCCAACAATTGGCAGATCGCCTTGTTGGCTTTGCCGTCTTCAGGCGGTGCTGCAATGAGAACCTTCAGTCGATCCCCTAAAACACCGGCAATTTTGCTCCGACTGGCGCCGGGGACCACCTTGATGTGCAACAACACACCGTCCGTTGATGGTTCACAAAATTGTTTAATCATCGCATCGACATCCTTGGGCATTGAAACAAAGATACACCAACGTTAGCCTTTTAGCATGTCCAACATCATTTTCCTCATGGCAGACCAACTGCGTTTTGACCTTCTGCAGGCTTACGGTGATCAGCAATGCGACACCCCGCACCTTGATGCGCTGGCCAACCAGAGTACGGTCTTTGAACATCACTACACGGTCTGCCCGCTATGCGTCCCTGCACGCAGCAGCTTGATGACCGGACTGTATCCCAGACAACATGGTGCCATCATCAATGGATGGTTCCCCGAAGAACGCGATCACGGCACGGTCAATGCAGATCTTGACCTGATCCCCAACCGCATCGCCGCCCGGGGCTATGACGTATACCATGCTGGCATCCAACACGTGCGAACCGCTGGCGGATTTGATGCCAACTGTCCTGATGTCAAATTCCTAGGCCCCACCTCCGTCGGATCACATCATCGTGCTTTACACAAACGTGGCCTGATGCTCCCGGACATGACCGTCTTTCGTGATCCGGTTCTTGAACATGCCGACGGACAATCGCGTGTGACATCGGGCACCAGCGCCCGCACCGCCGTGTGGCCGTTACGTGAAGATCTGTTTTATGATTCGGTGATCACGCAGAAAATGGTCAAAGCCATTCAGGAACATGACGGCTCCAAGCCGCTGTGTCTCTATGGCATGTTCTGGCTGCCTCACCCACCCCTCTGGGCGCCTCGCAAATGGGCGCACATGTATCACCCCGACAACATCGGCATGCCCGACACGGTTGGCAAGTGGTATCAGGGTATGCCCGCGCTTCAGCTTGCAAACACCGCAGGCCAACTCGGCTCGCATGTTCCCATTGAACACTGGGCGCACGTCTGGGCGATGTACATGGGCATGACAAGCATGCTCGATCACCACGTCGGGCTGATCGTTAGTGCGCTCAAGGACAAAGGTCTCTTTGACGACACCCTGCTGGTCTTCACTTCGGATCATGGGGAAATGCTTGGCTCGCATCGGCTGTTTCAGAAGATGTGTCTCTACGAGGAATCGGTCCGTGTGCCGTTGATGGTTAAAACACCGGGCCAGAAGTCCGCCAGACGCATCACGGAAATGACGGATCACCTGGACCTTGCGGCTGCCCTGCTTGAACAGTCGGGCTCTGATCCCATTACTGACTCGACAGGGAAAAGTCTGCTCTCGCTTGCACACGGTCAACCCAATAACCGACCGCGAAAGACGATGTATGCAGCGTACGACGGCTCATCGGGATGCGGCTTTGCCCATCGCATGATCAGAACATCAACACATAAGTTCATTCACAATGTCGGCGATAAACCTGAGCTTTATGACATGATTGAAGATCCGCAGGAAACGCGCAATTATGCCAACCACCCAAAAGTCGCGCCGCTGCAGAATAAACTCGCATCGCTGCTTAACAGTTGGATGGATCAGCTGGATGACCCGATGGCACGTGCCGAGTTAATGCCTGATCAATCCGGGGAGCAGACAAAAACGGTCGATCCGGGTGACAGCATGATGGGTTGAATGGGAGCGAATCGACACGTTCGTCATCGGAATAAACGGCTGCGCCGTTTCAGCATCATGCAGTGATGCAGCTATTGCGATTTAAACGATGAATCTTCAAGATCACTTACACGTCGTCATTCCCGCGCAGGCGGGAATCCAGTGGCATTCTGTTGACGCTTGCAATTTCTCGCAGTGCTGCAGCTATTGGACATCAGTATTCAAACAATTATTCGTGATTAACTGTGATGCCCGTTATTCACGGTATTGGCATCGTCGGTCTCTTGGATTTGGATCTGCACGCTGAGTACCTTGGTCTTCTCTGCTGCCAGGACGGTGATTGCCAGATGGCCATGCGAGAACGTCTCCCCGACTTCCGGGACGTGTCCCAACGTGGAGAACACAAAGCCCCCCACGGTTTCGTAGTCTTCATCTTCGGGCAGTTCGACTTCCAACTCGTCGTTGAGATCATCAATGTACACACGCGCATCGACTTCAAAAAGGTCATCTGCAATCTTACGCACGGTCGGTTTTTCTTCGTCTTCTTCGTACTCGTCTTCAATGTCACCGACGAGTTCTTCGAGAATATCTTCGATGGTCACCAGTCCGGCTGTCCCGCCGTACTCATCGAGCACGATGGCAATGTGCACCTTGGTTGCTTTGAACTCAGCAAGCAGGTCTCGCACGGACTTGCTTTCAGGGATCATCAGCACATCACGCAGATAGTTTTTCAGATCAAATTCCCCAAGGTGTTCATCGTTAATAAGCTTGATGAGGTCCTTGACGTAAAGCACGCCTTGAATGTCATCAAGATTTTCACCGTAGACAGGAATGCGGCTGTGTCCGGCTTCGAGGATCAGATCGCGAATCTCCGTCAGAGACTTGCCATACTCAATGCCTTCAATGTCGGTACGCGGGGTCATGATCTCGCCAGCAAGGGTATCGGTGAGATCAAAAACCGCTTCAATCATTTCCTTTTGTTCCGAGTCCACCGAGCCGACGGATTCGTGCTCTTCGACCACGGACATCACTTCGTCACTGGCATCACTCTCAGCGTCATCAACCAGTGATGCGCCTGAGACCCGACGGACCACCGGGTCAAACAAATGCAGGAAAGCAACCACCGGTGTGAAGATAGCAAGCAACACTGTCAGCAGCGGGATCGACCATGCGACAATGGCTTCAGGTTGATACCGCGCCCAACTCAGAGCGATGGCAACCGTGAAAATACTCACCAGAATGCTGCTGATCAGAAACGCCACCGCGTATTGGTGCAGTGTTGCCAATTCGACATTTCGATCCAGATAACTGAGTACCGCCAGAAGCACAATGAAATTGAGTCCCGTGCGGAACGTGCCGGTCATCAGCGGGATGCGTGAGGAACGTTTGAAGAAGGGTTCAAGCTTGGCATTGTCCATGCGATCAGACAGCAACTCCGTCAGACGAGCGCGGCTGAAAATCTTGATCGCAATGTTACAGGCACTGAAATAGCAGCCAAGCAGACAGGCCACCAATCCGATCCATATAGCAGGATCACTCACCGTCAATTACTCTTCATCCTCGGCAGGTTTCCATTTCATTTACCCAATCTCCGGCTGATCCGAGGCTCATGCCGAACAGGTGTCCGTCAACTGACGGGACACGAGGGGTCACAGTTGTTTTTCATCTCTGGCAAACAAGGCATCAAACCCGGCTTGCGTCAATATTTCGTCTTCTTTCGCGTGCATGCGGTCATAATCGTCTTCGTCATGATCGTCATAGCCCATCAAATGCAACAAGCCATGAAGACCGTACAACAATAACTCCAACCGTGTGTGGTGTTCGCGGCTGGCGGCTTGTCTGGAGGCTTCATCCACGCAGAGAATCAACTCCCCTTCGATCACGTTCGGATCCGCTGGATCGTCGCTGAGGTCAAAGGTCAACACATCGGTCGTGCCGGTGATATCCATGTATTGTTCATGCATCTCAGACATTTGTTGATCATCAACCAGAACCACGGAGAGTTCCAGAGAGGTGATGCCTGCGACTTGAGCGAGTTTTGCCAATTGCACATCAAGCCAG
>MDTC01070913.1_pt1 | contig 11057 bp, 7 predicted proteins | sample 811181 | NCBI WGS metagenome assembly MDTC01 (sample SAMN05326644, study PRJNA326480) | marine metagenome | isolation source: seawater | place: Pacific Ocean: North | collected 2011 | reverse complement strand
GTCCTGGTAGTCCACCACCACCAATCATATCATCATACCTATCATCCCTAAACTTTTCATTTATAACTCTTTTAATAACATTTGTTAAATCACGTTCTGATAACTTAATCTTTTTGTTTCCTCTAGTTGGCTTTACTTTTTCAAAAGCAACGTCAATTTTTGAGTAGTTTACTTTTTTATATCCATTTTCAGATATCGTCACAGCTTTCTTTGGTGCGTGCTCAGCAAGAACACCTCTATATGTACCGCCACCAAATCTAGCTTTATTTTTATATTCAAATTCGTAAATAGGTATACCTGATGGTGATTTACCAACTTGTCTAATATTTTTCTTTAGTCTTGAGTCTGAAAACCAACCCCAAATTGTACTACCTATATTAATCCAACTAATTAGGTTTTTGATATCTGCTTTTAATAAGTTCCAATCTATTTTGTATTTTTCCATCAATAACCCTTTAGATTCAGATATACGTCTAACTATTTTAGTTAAGTCAGATTCTTTTAATTTTATCGTTCTTGCCATTTTTTTAAAATTTTTTTATTTATTGTTATTATATAAATATAAATACTTTATATAAAGTATTACAATTTACTTGGGTTATATTCTCTCCCAGATTTATTCACCCTATTGAACCATTTTTTCATATCTTTAATTTCTGATTCTGTAATAGGATTTGTTGTTTTTAAAGTTCTATTTTCAGTAGCTATAGTACCTTGTGTTGGTGGTGTTCCCTTACAAGGTACTTTTGTACTAGATTTAGGACATCTTCCATTAACAGCGGAAGTAATGACACCATTTCTGTCTCTACAACACATTTTTTTAACTGGTGATGTTTGAGGTTTGTTAGTGGAAAAATCAACCATAGGTTCATCAATATTAAGTTCTCCTCCTTGAACTGGTGAACCTAAAGTACCACATCCAGCATCCTGACACGCTTGCATTGATGAGTATTGGAAGCTACCTATTTGTACACCAGTACAAGCTCCATGATGACATACATATCCTATAGGTTGTTGTTCTTTTAAAGGTTTTTTAGTTGCTGCTTTTGCTTTTTCAACATCCTTCATTAACTTCATAGCAAAATCAGTTTTTGCTTTTAATTGTTTTTTGAATTTTGGTCCGGCCTTCATGGATTTTTTCTTCCAACCATCAACTTGACCTTTTAAGAATCTTTCAGCTCCTTTAATATTTTTATTTTTTAAAGAAGTATCTACTTTTTTCTTAAATCCTGGTGACCAGGTAGACATATTAAAATTTGGTGCTGGAGGATTTGTTGGTCCTGTTCCTGTTGTAGGTTTTGGTTTACCCTTTTTCGCCTTATACTTTTTAAGAAAAGCTTTTTTATCCGCAAGATACTTAGGGTCTTGACCTCCCTTTTTATAGTCTTTAGGGTTAGGGGCACCAGGTGTGTTAACATTTTGTTCACTTATAATCCCAAGTAACCTTTGTAATTGTGTTTCAGTAATTCTAACTTTTTGTTTTTTATTTTTAGTAAAAGTTTTTTTGTTACTTCTAGGTAACCCTATTTCTTCAGTAAGGTTTCTTTTTTTAAATTTCATAATTGTCTATTATATATCTTCAAATGAAGCTCCTGTTGGAGTTATTAGGAATTCGATAAAGATGAATTCTAGTGCTCTTGTTGGTTTAATGTAAATCTTACCATTCATTTCATTTCTATCGATTTCTTCTGGGTCATCTGATAGTACAACTCTAAAGTCTGTTAAACCTCTATCTCTTCTTATAGAGTCTAAGATTGGGTTAACTAGGTCTAAGAATTGTTGTCTTACCACATCATCATTTTGTTCAAATAATAATCTAACCGCAACTGCTGAAATCAGTTTTCTAGTTTGTAATAGTAATCTTCTTACATTTATTCTATCCAATGCTGATTCTTTAACTTGTAGTGTCTTGTTACCAAAGATAATTGGACCTACGTCACTAAATGTAGCGATTGGGTTGATTCTACCAACATATAATGTGTCTCTATCGTCTAAAGTTAATTTTGTTCTAGCTTTTATCGCGTTAACAATACCTCTAGTATAACCAGCCGATGCGAACCATGGGAAAGCTATATTATCTGTTAATGCCATATTTCTAGTTACTTCAGCTGTTGGTGGAATGTATAGTTGTTTATTTGTGTTATTATCTCTAACTAATACCCATGGGTAGTAAGTTGCTGTATAATTTGAATCTATGAAACTATCTTCTACATTATTAACAGCTTCCGTTGGACTAATTTTGTTAGAAGCGTCTGATGTTGAACTAACGAATAAGTTGTAGTCAGGTGTTGTAGTGATGTATAACGAATCAGCTCTTTCATTTTCAACCATATCGATAGCGTCATTTACTAAAGCTAAATTATTTACATAATCAATACCAGGTGTTGCGAATAAATTAATATCAACAGCTTCTGGATTTTCAAATTTATGAATAGCTTGTCTATAAGCGTCGTAATCTGTATTAGATTCTGTAGTAGAAATCTTTTTAAAGGCTCCTAATCCTGTAGCGTCTGTGTAGTTTGAGTCTGCACATGCTCCATATTTGTAACCTGACATACCTAATCTATATCCATCCTCATTTGTTCTAGTTTTTCTATACTCGTCCCATCCATCAAAACCACCATAAGGTGCTAATGTAAACTTTCTAGATTGTATTCTATAGTAAGGGTCAGTTGTTGATGTTGGTTCTGATTGGAACGATGCGTTACCCACCATAAACATAGACTTACCACTTAATGTTGTAGCTGTTTCCGTTAAATAAGAACCAGAACCCGCTATAACAACAGTAGCTCCAGAATCCATGTGGAATCCTTGTGTTAGGGTTGGCCAGTCACTACCAGTAGTGTCTGTACAAACTGAAGCTGGTGTTTTAAATCCTTTATATTCAAAGAAATCAAAGTCAATAGCAGCACCTTCTCCATCGGAGAATCCTAAATAATTTTTTCTAATATTATCACCAGCTGAAATAGAAGCGTTACTTACATTACCAGCTGAATTATAATAAGGGTCAAATACAACTTCACCAGGTGTATAGTATTTAGTTTTCCATTGTGGGTAAGGATTTACAGTACTTGTACAAGATTCTCTAAATTTGTAACCTTCGAATCCTGCTGGTAAAGCATCTTTTAAATCACCCTCAATAACTGGGTCTGTTAATTCTAACATTGTATATGTTGACCTTAATTCATACTCACCATCAGAAGTACCAATTTTTCTTGCTATAAAGTTTGGTGCTGTTGGGTCTAAAGAACATCTTGTATATTTCTCTAAAACTATTGGGTTTGCGTCCGTATCGTAGAAATCTCTAACAACAACGTCAAACTCAACTCTTTCAAAAGAAATGTTAACTATAGATATTTTATACTCTCTGTTAGCATCTGAACCATCAGAGATTGAAATAAATCTAAATAGTCTAGAAACTTCGTTACCTCGTAGTTCAGAAACAACATATGGTGTTCTAGGTGTTTGCCATTCGGTCATGTACCAACCTAGTGATGTTCTATTAACATTATTAAATCTTGATGCTGGTCTATAACATAAACAACAGTTGATTCCTCTAATTTTTTGTCTTCTATAAAGATACTTTAATAAATTAGGGTAAATTTCTTCTACGAAGATTGGAATGTCGTTAGCATCTCTATCGAATACCTTTCTACCTAAAACTCTAGATAGGTAATTTTTCTTACCATTATCTAAAGATGCTGTAAATTTAGAAACAATACCTTCATCTGTTTTTGCTGAAATACCAAAATTAGCGAATGGGTCTCTTAAAACATCGTTATATGTACCTGTACAATCAAAGTCTACATCACCTTGTTTGTAACCATCTCCCGTACTTGCACTAATTTTATATACTGGTCCACCACTTGTAAGTGTACTTTCACCTCTGGACCTTAAAGTTGCGATTGTCATATTATGATAATCAGTGTTTGCACTTACACAACTATAATTTGAGTAGGCCCCACTTAATGTTAACCCTAAATAAGTTACTGCTGAACAACTTCCTGTGTAGAATGTTGTAAATGCCGAAACTGAATCACCGGTAAAGAACCAAGCTTGACCGTTATTAGCGTTAGTGGTTCCGGTTAAACCATTTGCTACAACCGCACCTGCTTTAATTGGGACCCCAGCTGTTCCATATGTAAATGAATTAGCAAAACCGTCTACACTAGCGTCTCCTAATACACCGGTATTGGCAAAACCACTTAAAGTTACTTGTACCGCTGTATAAGCTGGAGAACTTCCACCAATGGATGTTCCTGCACAAGTTTGTAATTTATAATCTGATACAGCTCCTGAATACTGTGCTGCTGTAAATGTTGTTACCGCTGCAGATAATGTACTACCAGTACCATTTGAACCTACGAAAGGATAAACTGTTGGTTGATAAGCTGATAAAGCTAATGGTCCTCCGTTACCTCTACCATTATCTCCCCAACTACCAGTTCCTGATGAGTATGAGAAGTAGTTACCTGAAGAAATTTGTCCAGGTACATTATTACCACCGTTTGTAGCTGCACCATAGAATGACCATTCAGACCACGATGTTGCTGAAGTTGCTGCTGTATAACCATTTAAGTTAATTACATGAGTTGAACTACCTGGTTTAATTAAATCTTTAAGGATAGCATATGTGTTAGTAACTGTAACATTGTCAGAACCACCAGATACTTTAGTTAATACAGCTCCCTCAACATAAGTTGAAGCCGTAGAAGCTGAACTAGCAAACATTGTGAATGCACCTCCTGAATAACAACTATTTCTACAATTATCTACATCATATTTGTAATCAAATAATGAGTTATACCAACCATCATTAGTGTCTGCTGAAAAATCAGCACTTTGAACAGCTTCTGGTGCTGAAGCTCCAACACCTGTTGGTCCAGCTGTTAAGTTGGTAGCTATACCTAATCTATTATATGGGTCAACCGGTAAACCAGTTGCTCCTGTAATTTGTGCGTATTGTTGACTTGTTGTTGAAGATGCTATAAAACCGTATTGATAAAATTCTGTAGCTCCAGTTATGTCAAACGAAGATGAGTCGTTGTTTAATGTTGCATTAACAAAATGAGCTATTTCATCAACTAGAGTACCTACAGCATTACCTTGACCATCGTAAAAAGTTTCACCCGTTATTTGGTTTGCTGACCTAAATGGTCCACTAGTACCACCAACCGGTGAAGTTGTTAAACCACTTAACGCATCTGCAAAAGCAACACCATTTGTGTATGTTGTGTATATGTTGGATGTGTTTAATGTTCCACCTGTAAGTGGGATAAATACATTATCTGTCCAAGAAACTGTTGTACCAGTCCTATTTTGATATACATATAATTCATCTAATTCACCAACTGTTAAAAGTTGCCACGATGGTCCAGCATCATACCCAGACAAACCTAATACTCTCGTTACGAATAATTGGTTTGATTGTGATAGGTAAGACCTAGCGATAAATGATGTTTCATATTTAGGAATTTGTGAATCTACAAATTTTTCTGGATTGGTGTCACCAAACCTATTTCTAAAGGTATCAAAAGAATCTACAAATATAGGTTCAAATGCAGGACCTTTTTTAGTTTCACCAACAACTCCTAAGGTTGTAACACCAACACTTTGTGCTACGAACGTTAAATCCTTCTCTGCTGTATATACACCAGGGGATACGAATACTTTTTGATTTTCAGCCATTTTTTATACTATTTAATTTATTTTATATTTTATTAGATAAATATTGATTTCAATTCCAAAAGTTTAGTTATTAAACAATATAATTATATATGGTAGGAATATTTTCTTACTTTTTTCTACCTTTAATAGATATGGAAATAAAAAACCTTAAAATAAGAAAAGAGTTTCACAAACTTTTAAAAGACTACTGCAAAGAAAATGGACTTGTAATGTCTAGATTTTTAGAAAAACTTATAAAAGAAAAATGTTCTAAAAAAAAAGACATTTATGGTGAGTAATTTTATGGGTAAATAAGTTCTTCTAAAACTACTTGGGAATTTGCTAAAGGACCTTGAGTTTTAACTATAATAACTTCGAGAACATCACCTATCCCCACTTCTACTTTACCTTGTGTTGTAGTTCCATTTATTTTATACACAACTGAAGAAACGTTATCTGACCTAACTAATGTTACTGTGGCCTTATAAGCGTATGTAACTGTTTGGGTTGTTCCACCTGGAGCATCTTCAAAACCATAATCTAGTTTTCTTCTAAATTTATTTTTATTATATATGTTCATTTTATGTTGATTAACCACTGAAGGACTACCGTTGCCAGATTCTTTATGGGATGTATTGGTGTCAAAAAATAATAAAGACCTGTTTATAGCTGGTTTAACTTCAAACTCATTTTCATCAATTAAAAATCCTTGTAGTTGAAATTTATAATTTTGTTGATAGTATCTTCTTTCTTCTGTATCAATAACCGATTCGTCAGATAAAGCTTCTAAAACTATAGGAATGTAATGACCCTTTACAAAAGTATACGCTTGTCTAGAACTAAACTTTTGCATTACAGTTCTATTAAATTGGTTTAGTTCTCTCATTCTATTACATATTATTTTAACATCGTATGTAATATCCACCGGAATAGGTTGTGGTATAGTATAAATGTCAACACCCTTTCTATTACCATCCCAAGTAGGCACCTTTGCAAAATGAAATTGTTTTCTATCCGGAATAGTGTATTGTAATGATGGGTTACTTCCGTATTGAACATCTGGTTGCCTTACTACAACTATAAAAGGTAGTGATACATTTTTATCTGGTGTTGAGAAGCTCCAGGTTTGTGAAAACTCACCCCATCTTTGTAATGTTAGTATCCTATCTATTACTGGTATTTTTTTACCTGAAACCCCAGTTTTTAAATCCTCTATAACAAAATCTAACATACCCCTATCCATATCAGCATGTAAAACTGATTTAGGTAGAAATGTACCATCTTCGGTTATAAGTTCACTTAATTCTCTTCTTCTATTAGGTGTTGTTAAACCATTGTAACCAGAATCGTATTGTGGTTGTGGTGGTCTAGGACTAATATTAATATTTGTTTTAACTTTTTTAGGTATAGCCATTATACTCCATTAAATTCATTAGGACTGACATAGGAACAAATTATTGTTCTATAATAAGGTTTATAACCACCTATTGTATGTGCATTATCTGATACTACTCTACCATCGTTTGTCACAGTATAGTATCTCATTTTATCTTCTGTTTCCGCATAACCAATATAATCACCATAGGATACGTCTATATTTAACTCCTCTAAATGTTTTATATAAACACTAATAGTCATATTACCAGGTTCCATTTGATTTACTAATCCGGAAGCGTAAGTTTTATTCTGAGGACTGGCGATACTAACTAAACCATTAAACTCTACAGGAGCTTTATATCTAATTTCTTCAGGTCCTGATTCACCGTAAACATCATCAACATCTGATTTTTTACGGTCAACTCTAAATAACACTAAAGTAAAATGAATATCACCATGTAAATATTCCATACCCATTTCCTGTTCTAGATTAAAATCTTGTGAACCAAAAAAACGTGATATTCTAGTAATTGGTATTTTTTTCTGTTTTGCCATATAATAATAAATAGTTTGTTGTCTATGTTATGGTTTTATATTATATTTGTAATATTGTATGGAACTAAATTTACCGGAAATAGAAGCAAAAAAAATTCTGTCAGATTATTCTGGAGCTAATAATTATATTCTTCAACTAAAATCATCCTATGAAATATATAAGTCTAAAACCCTTACTAGGTCACAAGCTGATTATATTATTAACAACCACGATAAAAATCCTAAAATAGCAAGAAAGTGGGTTGAGATAGATGATTATTTTTCAGAAAGTTTAATGACTGATAATTTTTTAAGTGAAAAACCTAAGTCTATATGGGTTGAAAAAATATTATCTGAGAAACCTAAAGCTTTTCACATATGGGGTAAAATATTAGAAACACAAAAACTTTATAGTTTTTGGGTACCTAAAAATCAAATAATACCAAATACTGAAAGAAAGGTAGTTGTAGACTTTTCACCCTACTCTCATAGAATGCCCTATGACCACCAAAAAACTGCTGTAGAAAAACTATTAGGAAATGATAAATTTATATTAGCTGATGATATGGGGGTTGGTAAAACTACTAGTGCAACTATTGCGGCCATTGAAAGTAAAGCTAAAAAAGTTTTAGTAATGTGTCCAGCGACACTTAAATTAAACTGGAAAAGAGAAATAGAAAATTATACTGAAGATAAAATTTCTATAATAGAAAGTAAAAACTGGGATAGTGGTAGATTTATCATTATTAACTATGACATTCTTAAAAATTTTCACAGTTTAGATAAAAAAGATGGTGTCACTACAATTTTAGATGAAAATTTTGATTTGGTTATAATAGACGAAGCTCACTACATTTCTAATACAAAAGCACAAAGAACCAAATTAGCTAACGATATTGTTAAACAAGTAGGAAAGGTTTGGTTATTAACCGGTACACCTATGACATCAAGACCTATGAATTATTATAATCTTTTAAGGTTGGTTGAATCTAGGGTGGCTAAAAATTGGGTTAGTTATGTTAAAAGGTATTGTGAAGGTTTTCAAATAAATCGAGGTGGTAGGAAAATTTGGTTAACTCATGGGGCTTCAAATCTTGATGAACTTAGAGATAGAACTAAACAAAAAGTATTAAGACGTTTAAAAGAAGAAATATTAGATTTACCGGACAAGATTATAACTCCAATATTTTTAGAACTAAATTCAAAAGAATATAAAAAAGAGGTTGGTGAGTATTTAGATTGGGCAAATGAAAATAAAAATGAGAGCCTTACTATCCAATTAAATAAACTAATGAAAGTTAGACAAATTATCGCAAAAGAAAAATTAAATAATACTTTTGAGTTAATAGACCAATGTTTAGAACAAGATAAAAAAGTAATTGTTTTTACAAATTTTACAGAACCTTTAATGGAGATTTGGTCTAAGTATAAAAAAATGGCTGTACCCCTATATGGTAGAATGAATCAAGAACAAAGACAGGAAAGTGTAGACTCTTTTCAAAATGACCCAAAAACAAAAATTTTTGTTTCAAACATAAAAGCTGGTGGTGTGGGTATTACATTGACCGCTGGTGAAGTTGTTATTTTTAATGACCTATCTTTTGTACCTTCAGATATGGCACAAGCAGAAGATAGAGCTTTTAGAATAGGTCAAAAGAAAAACGTATCTTGTATGTACCCAATTTTTGATAACACCCTAGAAAGAATCATATATAATATAGTACAAAAGAAAAAACGTGTTATTGATACCGTAATGGGTGACCACATAGAAGATGAAGATTTGATGTTAAGTATTTTAGAAGAAATGCAATTACTCTAGGTATTTATTAAAAAATGTGCCTTAATGAATTTTAATAAAAAATCCATAAATTTATTACCTTTACTAACTGAAGTTGTTTCTCAGTCAGCAAAAAAAGCTGCACTATTACAAACCCTTAGACAAGCTGAACATAAATCTGGAAACTGGAACAACCCTTATGTTATAATTGTAGGGCACGGAAACTATCCTGAACTAACTCAAATGACAGCTGGAGAATGGAGATATTCTCAACTAAATGAAAAACTCCCCGAACGTTTTGGTGGTGGTGAAATGGATTACCCAGCTTGGGTTAGTAAGTCTAAGGATAAACCTACAAACGCTACTGGAGCTTATCAAATAATATATGACACTTTAGGTGGTTTAATGGATGGTGGTTATGTGAATGAAGACGATGTAATGACACCAGAAAAACAAGATGAACTTGCTTGGGTTTTGGTTAATCAAATTGGTGGTGTTGACTGGGATAATTTACCGGACCAACTAACTCATGAAATTGTGGAAAAATTAGCTCGTGTCTGGGCTTCTTTACCAGCTGTATTATCTCGTGGTGATTGTACAAGTAGATACTCTAAAGATAAAGCTAAATGTTTTGATGTTATTAATGGGTATTATACTAAATCTTTAGGTGTAGAACCTGAAGAAAAAGAAACTATAGTTAAAAAAGATGTTTATGGTCCTAAAAATGTAGAAGACATTATGATGTCTAAAGACATTATAGAAAAAGGTGATAAGGGTGAATTAGTTTCTTTTATACAAAATATATTGTTAAATGATTATAATATAGATTTAGGTGAAAACGGTATAGACGGTAATTTCCAACAGGAAACACATGAAGCTGTTTTAAAATTTCAAAGACAGTTTGGTTTAAAACCTGATGGGATAGTAGGTCCATGTACTTTAGATACTTTACTAGAAGGTAATGTTAGATATTGTTGTAAAAGTGGTGCTTGTAAAAAAGATTATTGTAAGGATTCTGATTGGTGTGCATGGCAAAGAGGTATGAAAGATAAATTAAATACTACAGAAAAAAAAGTAGATAGAAAAAGTGATATTGATGGTTGTGGTACGATTGTTAAAAAATTACCTCGTAAATTTGAAGAGGTTCCTGGTGGTGGTGATAATTTTAGAACTAATCAACCTTCTTTAGGTCAATTAGCTTACATTTTTGAAAAACATCCAGAAATTACAACTGTTGTTAGAATGAATGCTGAGGAAGGTACTGGTGTTACTGTAGAAGCTGAAAGAGAATGTGTGGAGTCTTCGGGTAGAAAATTTGTATGGGTTAACGCCCATGAAGGTTATGTATCTGGTGAAGGGTATACACAATCTATGGATAAAGTACTTCCATATTTGGAGGAGGGTAATACTTTAATTCATTGTACAGCTGGAAAAGATAGAACTGGTTTTATGGTTGCTCGATACCTTAAAGATATGGGTTATAATAATTTATCCGATGAAGAACTATATCAATATACTGTAGAGTTTAACAGTTGGGATAGAAAAGGTTATATTTGTAATGGTACAGCTTATAGTAAGTATATGGAAGGCTTTTATACTATAGAGAATTGGTGTAATTTTGACGTAGAAAATAGACTTAATAAATGTAAAATTTGTAAACCTTATAGATAATGAATGAATTTGAACGACTTATAGACGATTT
>MDTC01207449.1_pt1 | contig 11060 bp, 7 predicted proteins | sample 811181 | NCBI WGS metagenome assembly MDTC01 (sample SAMN05326644, study PRJNA326480) | marine metagenome | isolation source: seawater | place: Pacific Ocean: North | collected 2011 | reverse complement strand
TTACATCGTCAACCTTTGTTTGTCCGGCTGATTTACCTTTACCGCCTCGACGTTGTACTTTGTACTCTTCAATGCTCTGAGACTTTATGTAGCCTTGCTTTGACCGAGTCACAACGACGGGATCGTCGGGAATCAAGTCAAGATCGTCTAAATCACAGTGTTGATCATTAATTAATGTTCTCCTTGGCGTTGAAAATCGATCTTTGATATCGATCAGTTCATCGCGGATCACACCCATAAACCGAGCGTAATCATTCAGGATTGCGAGAAGTTCGCGTATTTTCTGTACGATTGACTTGAACTCGTCAATGATTTTTGATCGCTCAAGCCCGGTGATGCGATGTAGACGTAGATCTAAAATTGCTTGCGCCTGCGTTTCACTGAGCTGATATGCCCCATCAATGATGCCATACTCGCCATAAAGGTTGGCCACATATAGTAGATCTCGTTCGAGGTCAGCCAGTGGGAAATTATCCATTGACCATGCCTCAGCAAGTAGTGCGGCCTTAGCGTCAGCCGGGCTTTTGGCGGATTTAATCATTTCGATCACGTCGTCAATGTTAGAAATTGCAACTGCCAATCCCTCGAGGATGTGTGCTCGCTTACGTGCTTTAGCGACATCAAACTCTAATCGTCTTCTGACGACCTCTCGTCTGTGATCGATGAAGGCGTTGAGAATATCGAGCAGCGGCATACACTTTGGTCTATCTCTGTCAAGACAAACCATATTGATCCCATAAACACATTGGAGCTGGGTCAAAGCAAAGAGTTGGTTCATTACTACTTCTGGGTTTTCACCACGACGACACTCAATCACTACCCGCATACCCTTTCGGCTGGACTCGTCTCGAATCGCAGTTATACCATCAATTCTCTTTTCTCGAACTAACTGACCGATTTTCTCACAGAGTTTAGCTTTATTCACGGCATATGGTAGTTCAGTGAATATTATCGACGCTTTATTTAACTTTTCATTATGTTCGATTTCAGACTTGGCACGCATGTAGATTTTACCACGACCGGTCTTGTATGCCTCAATGATTCCTGATCGACCATTAATAATTGCAGCTGTTGGAAAGTCTGGGCCATTGATCAGACCTAGAATATCACCTAGTTCACAATCTGGATGATCGATAATGTGGACGCATGCATCGATCACTTCGCTGAGATTGTGCGGCGGTATGTTCGTTGCCATACCGACGGCAATGCCAGATGATCCATTCACTAATAAATTTGGAATTCTGGTGGGTAGAACCACTGGCATCATCTCACTGCTGTCGTAGTTGGGGACAAAGTCAACGGTTTCTTTTTCTAAATCAGCAACGATCTCGTGTGAAATCTTTGCAAGGCGAATCTCAGTGTATCGATCTGCAGCAGCGCTATCGCCATCTACTGAGCCAAAGTTACCATGTCCGTCAACCAATGGATCACGCATCGAAAAATCTTGAGCCATTCGCACGATAGCATCGTATATAGCTAAATTCCCGTGCGGATGGTATTTACTCATCACCATACCAACGATTCTAGCTGATTTCTTGTATGGCTTATTCCAATCATTGCCTTCTTCAGCCATTGTGTAAAGTACACGACGATGGACAGGCTTTAACCCGTCTCTGACATCAGGCAATGCCCGACCAACAATGACGCTCATTGCGTAGTCTAAGTACGATTTTTTGATCTCTTTTTCTAAGCTTGTGGAAATGACTTGACTATTTACTGACATAATTATATCTACACTTAAGTGTGTAAATTGTACCACATCTTGATGTAATCTCCTAGTGAAAGCGCGTCAAAGACAACTAAATCTTAGCGTCTACGATTATAGCCTGGGGCTTATTCAGTTACTGACCACGCCTGAATACAGCATCAACACGATCAAGATCCCAAACAAACCAGGTCGGCCGCCCATGATTACAGTAATCGCTGCTCGCAGTTTTTTCAATTTGTCGCAACAAGGCATTCATCTCAGTTAGACTCAGTACTCTATTGGCACGAATTGCCCCGTGACATGCCATTGTTGCAAATATTTTATGCAAGGCCGATTGCATATGGTCTGTGGTTTCATACTCTGCGAGCTCTTGCAAAACATCTTGTACGATTGCATCTAGATTCTGCTTTGCTAAGATTGCTGGTATTGCATGTAAAAAAACTTCATTTTCATCATCGATCGATAACTCAAGACCCATCTGCAAAAGCAATACACCGTACTGCTCAATGATATCTTTGGCATCATTTTGCAATTGGCAACGATAAGGAACCAGAAGCTTTTGGGTAGTGACGCCCTGCTCACGATAGGACGACTTCAGTTTCTCGTATAAAATTCGCTCGTGCGCCGCATGCATATCAATAATAACGAGACCGTCTTTATTCTGTGCAAGCACATAGAGCCCGTGCAGCTGACCTAACGCAAATCCCAAACTATAGGTTTTATAATCTTTTTCACCATTGGGTATCGCTGATGATTGGCCTACAGCCTCCTGTACCGGCGATGCTAACTCCGAACTCGATTTATTTTCGCCCCTTTGGAGATCATTCAGTGATCGACTCTCAGGTGCCGGTGATAGAGACTCAATGCTTTCAATAGCCCTTTGATGATCGTTTTTTGCCTGAGTGACACGCTCTGCAGTGGATGATACTCTCAGATCAGGCATTGTCGCAACCATCGATTCTATTGACTGACGGTGCGTTTGAGCGCCAATATTTTCTGATAATTGTGATTGTCCTCGCCACGTATGCGCCGCTTTACTGGCGGTTGGCACTTCAATAGGGCTCGCGGCCGCTAACCCAACCCGATCGGACAAATCAACGTGGTCTTTATTGATATTCATTTGGCCCCGCAATACCTCCTCGACGGCGAACTTCAAGCCGCGCGTGATTGCCTCTGTGTCAGCAAACCGAACTTTTTCTTTGCTTGGATGAACATTCACATCAACCAGCGCCGGATCGATATCGAGGTATAAGCAGAATGCGGGATGACGTCCAGGCAACATGACGTCCTGGTACGCCCGCTTGACGGCAAAAGCTAGCTTTTTATCACGAATTGGTCGATTATTAATAAGGAGAACCTGCATATCTGCGTAGCGACGATTGAAGTACGGCTGCGCGCACCAACCAATCAACTGACCCCATGGAAGATCCTTCTGCACCAGCAAACAGGCCTGTGCAAACTCTTTACCAAACACGACTTCGAGACGGTTGATTCTTTGCGCTTGCTCAATACATCCATCGGCATGAAGAATTGTCCGGTCTGGCGTTTTCAACGACACTGTGACATGGGGGTGGGCAAGAATCATTTTTTTGACCACAGATTTTATGTTACGCATCGCAGCTTGGTCACTTTCAAGGAAGTTTTTTTGACGGGCTGGCACTCTAAAAAACAAGTCCCGCACCTCCATCGTAGTCCCTACAGGCATTGGCTGCTCATAGGCAGTAATCTTGACCTGTTCGCTGCTGTCGCCCTCACAAGATAATAACCATCCGTGATCATCCCCCAGGACTCTTGTGCGTACGCGCATACGGCTCACGCTGGCAATACTCGCGAGCGCCTCACCTCTGAATCCCATTGATCTGATCGAATTTAGATCGTCAATTTCGTTAAGCTTGCTAGTGCAATGGCGTTTTAAAAGTCGTGGCAACTCGTCTTTAGCGACACCGCAGCCATTATCTGTCAGCACTATTTTTGTTTTACCAGCACTTTCGACTTCAATGATAATTTTGTCTGCCCCGGCATCTACGCTGTTTTCTACGAGTTCTTTGATGACTGAGGCAGGGCCTTCTACGACTTCGCCGGCAGCGATTTGATTTGCAACTTCAGATGAGAGCTGTTTGATGTGTTTATTCATCAGCACAGTTTAAACTGTCTCAGTGAACGAATCAATTGTTGACGAGTCAAATTTTTATCCTTGGGACGTTTGGCGCGGCGACTGGATGGCTTTGCGTCACTGTTATCAGAAAGGGTCCGCGGCCTCAACAACAAGACCGCCACGGCGTTACTACGACTCTTATCGATGACGTTCACAGTGACCTGCTTTAATCCCTGACCAATACTTGCCGTCTGAATACCTCGAACAATAGCCCTAACCAATACAGTGACATATCCCCACAAATTGATACATAGCGTTTTTGTGGACATCTTACTGATCGCTTCTGTCGTCTGGTTATAAGACCGTCTGGGTCTAGCTAGCGCCTTGCAACCCGCAACCGATACGGAAAACATCGTTTTGAAAGTTGACAAACTGATCATCGATAATAATAAGACTTCTTGGATATGAGAAAGCATGAACTTAGCATTATGCATAACTAAGTAATGCGCCACACCATAGTGAAGCGATAGGTAAACACTCTCGCTGAACGTCAATGTTAGTAATAGACACGTCGCCCATGTGGCTGCCGAAAGCACAATATCAAATCCACCCTTGTGCGCTGGGGAAATACGACCATTATGATGAACCCAATAAGCGCATTCTGTGACGCATGACCATACTTTATTGAATGCGTTCAGCGTTGTTGTTAGCGCTGCCGGCATGATCAACCAGTTGACAAGGACAGGGATTACAGAGTGATACTTTGCAAAATAAACGTAAGCAAATATCGACATTTGAAAGCAATTATTCATGAATGTAAACGGCAGCAATAGAAAAAAAGTCGCGTAAAAAACGATAGCATAGACCAGCGTCCACGCTGCTAAGTGTACTCTGTTCAGCTCTAGTGACAACTCTAGACTGATGGCAAGTTCTTTGAACAACGTCTCAAAAACGCAGATTGAGTCAGCAACTGAAAAATGAAATACTGCCGAGCAGAGAAGGAAGGCTAGATTAGCGCCCAGAAAAATTGACGCCACAGACCATGCTGTGCATGCCTCAACAACTGCTGCGAGCAACGCGCTGATACATGATATAGCTATCACAGTGTTTGCGAGGGTCTTTACCATAGTCTTCAAGGAAGCGCCTAAAATGAACTCAGTATACCTCAATAGATATGATAGATAAAGCTCCAGCGCAATCTTAAGGATAAATTAAGAAGGCTGAGTTATATTGATAGAAATCGGGACGGCTGGATTTGAACCAGCGACCACTTGCACCCCATGCAAGTACGCTACCAGGCTGCGCTACGCCCCGATGCTAAAATCTAAGCAATCTCTTCTTGAACTGACTTTTCAAGCGTCACGCGATTGGCTTTAGACTTTGCTCGTGTAGAGCGATCAACAGTTTCTTTGAGCTTATTACCTGGACGGAAAGTAACAACTCTTCGGGCAGAAACTGGAATGATATCGCCGGTTTTGGGATTTCTACCTGGACGCTGATTTTTGTCTAACAATAGAAAATTACCAAATCCGGATAAACGTACTACACCGCCAGTCTCTAGGGATGATGAGATGGTTTTGAAAAACTCATCTACAAGACTTTCAACATCGCTTCTTGATACATCAGCACAAATACGACCTATTTTGTCGGATAGTTCTGCTCGGGTTAGTGTTTCCATTAGTCATTTCCTCCTCGTGTTTTTATGTTAAGTTTATTGTGAAGATTTGCAACAAGACTGTTGATCATTGGCACCAGCTCTTCATCAACAAGTGTCTTTTCTTCTGACTGAAAAATCAGCCCTAAGCTTATACTGTAGCAACCCTTAGGTATCTGGCTACCACGGTAAATATCAAATATAACAATTTTGATAAGGTATTGGAATATTGAGGATTGAATTTCCTCTTTTATTTTCGCATACGGGACTGACTCTGGCACGATCAGCGATAAATCTCTTCGCATTGTTGGCTGATTGCTTACGCTTTGGTAAATCTCATGACCAAGATGCGCTACCAGCCAATCGATTGAGATCGAAAATGCGAATATATCTTGTTGGATTTTCATTTTTTTCATAATCTCTGGGTGCAGAAGGCCGCATTGACCAACAACTGAATCACCCGAAACAAGCTGACCCGACTGATGTGGGTGCATCCCAGCAATGACCGCTGGTTGCCATGCTAGTTTGTGGTCACGGCGCAAAGGCAATCGTTGCACTGCTCGCTGCATCATACTTTTAGCGTGTGTGAAACACAATGCACCGCCATCTTGCCAACTTTCAGGCAACACAGTTCCCACCATCATGGCACTGAGCATACACTGCTCTACGATATCATCTGATTGACTATGGAAGCATTGCCCAACTTCAAAGAGTCGTATATCTGTTACTTGCTTGGCCAGATTCTTTTTGATTTGGCGTAGAAGCCCAGGGAGTAGCGATGGACGCATTGTTTTGAATGCTGAACTGATAGGGTTTCTTAACGTAACCAGCGTATCCTCATCTTTATGAAATGCAAGCATATCAGACGCATCGCCAAAGCTGTAACTATACGTCTCACAAAACCCCTGGCCTATCATAAACTGTTTTAACTGGTCAATGCATTGATCAGTGACTGAATGTGTCGTGGCATTAACATTGAGCGTAGCCTTAATTCCGCGTTGAACACTTTTTGGCATTCCGTAGATTCGCAAATACTCGGATACTAACGACTCGGGGATCTGCAAATCATTACGCCAAGTTGGCACACGGACTTCGCAATGCGTCTTTAACGCTTTTATTTGACATCCCACTTTAACGAGCGCCGCCTTGATTTTATCCTCAGGACAATCAAAGCCTAAAATATCGGCGACCAAATGGAACGGCAATTGAATCGCCTTAGGGTTATTCGCTGTACCCTTCGCGAATGATCTGGATTTTGGCTTGTAGCCGGCATACGTAGCTAACAAATCAATCGCTCTTTGCATCGCCTTGGCCGTATAGTCAAAATCAATTCCGCGCTCAAAGCGGCTCCCCGACTGAGTATGCCATGGATAGCTGCGGCAATGAAAGGCTATTTGACTGGACTGAAAGCCTGCAGCCTCAAGGTAAATACTTTGATCGGTCATGGTGCTTGCCGATTCAAGCATACCCATGTAGCCCGCAATGCATACCGGTTTTGACTCATTTTTGATCACAAGCGTCTGGTGGTTGACTTCTGCCTCTTCACCGTTTAAGAGCACTTCAGTTTTCCCCAGACCAAATCCAAGGCTGAATTTGTCAGATAGCTTCCCTGTGTATGCATGAAAAGGCTGTCCTGTTTCAAGCATGGCATAATTAAGTATATCTACAACACAATGATGTAAGCTAAATCCAGCCTCAAGTAAGCGCACTTTCATCCAATCTGGCGTTTGCGGTGGCTTTGACGCGCCATTGGCACTTATCTTATCCAGCTTAACGAGGTGAAATGCATCAATCAGCGGCGCTGCTTTTTCTTCAATTTCTATTTTTCTTAGCACCGGTAATGACAAAAATTCGGGCTCCGACGTAATACTCCACGGCTCTGTTGATTGACCGCTTAACCCAATCGCAAACTCTCTTGCGATGCCTCTCACCGATAAACAATCACCACGGTTTGGCGTTAACTCGATACCATATACAGAAGAGGAACGCTGTAGCCAGCTATCTAATGACTGTCCAAGCGGCGCGAGAGGATCGAGATGCCAAATCCCATTACTTGAGACTTTAAGCCCCAATTCCTGCATGCTACACAGCATTCCATTTGAAAGAACCCCACGCAGCTTACGCTTTTCAATTTTAAATGTCCCGAGTCTCGCTCCGTCGAGGGCCGTCGCAACTTTAATGCCAACCTTAACAGATGGGCATCCACAGACTATTTCGACAGTCGTTTGATCACTGATTCTCACCTTGCATAAGTTGAGCTTATCTGCATTGGGGTGCTTGTGTACTTCTATGACTTCCCCAATGACAATATCTTGCGTAAATATTGGCGCTACAGGCTCGGTCTCAAAGCCTTGGCGTAATAAGAAATCTTCGACTTGCTCTGGAGACGGTATTGTCGCATCCAACCATGCTTGAAGCCATTGATGATTCACAACTAGCATAATTCATCATCCTGTTGTAGAAATGATTGATCTCCGTCGTATAATGATCGGATATCATCAATTTGGTAACGCAACATTGTTAGCCTATCAATACCCAGACCAAATGCAAATCCACGATATCTCTGTGGATCGATATCAACACTGGTGAGCACATTGGGGTGCACCATTCCACAGCCTAGAACCTCAAGCCATCGGTTTTTAAACCAAATATCACACTCGAGGGATGGTTCTGTGAAAGGAAAATAAGATGGCCTAAACCGTAATTCCAATGACTGCTTAAAGAATCCTTCCAAAAGGCATTTTAGTGTCTCAACGAGATCTCTCATGGTTGATGCTTCATCCACAACCAGCCCTTCGCACTGCATGAAACATGGACTGTGTGTTGCATCCGGCGTGTCAGCGCGAAATACCCGACCTGGCGAGAAGATTCTCAATGGGGGGTTGTGCTTTTCGAGCATTCGGATTTGCACACATGATGTGTGTGATCGCAACAGCTGGTCATCGTTGATGTATAGTGTGTCTTGAGCGGTTACTGCGGGATGATATCTTGGTGTATTGAGCGCTGTGAAATTGTAGTAGAACTGCTCGACCTCCGGCCCACTGGCAATATCGAAGCCCATTTTAGACAACAATCGCTTTAAGTCGTCAAGCGTCTTCGTTAAAGGATGTAGCGCCCCTTGGCGACAGAAATCAGCTTGTAAGGTTGTGTCGACAGAGTCCTTTGCAAGCTCAGCCAACGTTTCTGCTTCCGCTATTAAAGCCTTCTTAGCAAAGATGATCTCAGTGATCTCGCGCTTTATCGTATTGATACTTGCACTCTGAATGGCTCTATCAGCAGGATCAAGCTCGGCGATGCGCTTGAACGCTTCTCGTATGACACTTTTCCCACCAAGATACTTAGCTTTGACCTGGTCAAGTCCATGCTGATCAGAGATAGATTCAAGTTCTTGCATGCATTGTTGGATGATTGACTCATCAACAACCGTCATGGCGACTCCTTTATCCTGCGGCTTGAATGGATTGGTGTGCCGCTAGGCCTGCTTTGGCCTTGACGACAAGCTCAGCGAAGTCGGTTGCCTGCTCGGCAGCGAGGAAAGCTAGTTGCTTCCTGTCAAGACTTACCCCTGATAGTCTGAGCCCAGCCATGAACTGGCTGTAGCTGATGCCATTCTGACGACATGCAGCGTTGATTCTTTGAATCCAAAGCGCACGAAACATGATTTTCTTTTTTCTTCTGTCTCGATATGCGTATTGGTGAGCCTTGATCACGGCCTGTTTGGCAACTCTGTAAACTCGACTACGAGCGCCTTGATAGCCTTTGGCGAGCTTTAGAACTTTCTTATGTTTTGCCTTGGCGACTACGCCTCTCTTCACTCTGGCCATACTATGCTACTCCTATCATCCGTTTGACGCGATTACGATCTACGTCGCTTACTACCTTGCCGCCAATTTTCTGGTCCAGACGCTTGCGCTCTTGCTTAGCAAGGTTGTGCGACCTATTAGCTGCTCTTCGGCGTATCTTTTTGACAGATTTACCTGATCCGCCTGATGCTCGGAACCGCTTGGTTGCGCCGCTGACTGTTTTCTGCTTATTTGCTGATTTATTTGGCATTACTTTAACCCAGTTCGGAAATTTCACATATCATACCGCTTGGTTATTCATATGTCAAGATTAATTGTTGAATAATGGTCACTCTAAAGGTGACAGCTTGCTGACGATCTCATGGGTTATTTTTTCTTGGGCACGATCACAAATATGATCTGCTTACCTTCGAGTTTTGGTATTTGCTCAACTTGAATAAGATCCGCGAGGTCTCTGAGTAAACGCTCAACCAGGTCTTCGCCAAGATCTTGGTGCATTAGCTCCCTTCCACGAAATCGGATCAATACTTTGACTCGATGGCCGGCCTCTAAAAACTGCGTCATCTTTTTCAGTTTTATGTTGTAATCGCCAATGTCGATGACCGGACGCATTTTAATTTCTTTGAGCTGTGTTTTTGCGTGTTTATTTTGCTGCTTCTTACGCTTTTGATCGTAACGCCGCTTGCTGTAATCCATGATTCTGCAGACTGGATTGACATCTTGTCGCCCTACCAATACTAAATCTAAATTGTCAGCCTGAGCTACTTCGATCGCAGCATCTCTCGACATCACGCCAAGATTGTTGCCGTCTTTATCGATCACAGTCACTGACTCACTGGAAATCGCACTGTTGAGAATGTCAAAATTTTTTTTAGATGTGTTGATACGTCGCTCCGATACTCAAGAAACACTGATTATAGTATCATAAGGCCAACACTGCAAGACAATGTCGCCAATTAGTTCAATGAATTTCTTTGTACATTTCAAAGACCTAGACTAGAAAGACTTGGGAATGGTCTACATAGGAAATGCAACACACGCACGAATACTTGCGAGAGAAAAACAACGAGAGCCTCGCTCTGCACAAATTCCTGAAGACAGGGCGCTACCAAGATTTGCCCCTTCCGCAAAGCTTTTACCACTAATCAATGCATGAATGAGACCCGCAAGGTAATAGTCACCGGCCGCGGTCGTATCGACTATCCTGCCCGGCACAGCATTTGTTCGAATGCTATCGCCTCTCGTTGAAATAACCGATCCATTTGCGCCGCTGGTCATAACTGCAACTAACCCACCAATTGCACATGCATCAAGAATTTTCTTTTCGGACTGCGTATTGGTCAAGACCTCAAACTCAATCTCATTACCTGCCACCATGTCGACGCAGGACAACATGGAAAGTAAAAACTCGCGATGCCGCCCAACAACATGCTTATTCGACAGCACCAAAATGATACAGGTCTGACTCTTCTTGGCTAGATCCATCACAGATACCAACCATTGATTGGATTTTGGCATGTCCAACACGTCAGCTTCGATCAAGAGATATTTCGCATCAATGATTGACTGCATTGACATGTCTGCAAAGCCTAAAGTCGCTGATGCGCCAAGGTGCACAACTTTGGTTACATCACCTGTGTGGTCTTGATAATAGAAGCACCCTGAAGTTGATTGCTCTTGATCAGATGGCTCAATCAGCATTGACACACCGCGACTGACGAGATCATTCAAAAAAAACAACCCATCACCATCTGTTGTAGCCTTTCCAAGGAACCCGACATTTCTCTGCAACCCCGCCAG
>MDTC01121239.1_pt1 | contig 11060 bp, 10 predicted proteins | sample 811181 | NCBI WGS metagenome assembly MDTC01 (sample SAMN05326644, study PRJNA326480) | marine metagenome | isolation source: seawater | place: Pacific Ocean: North | collected 2011 | reverse complement strand
GGAATTGGTAGACACAAGGGACTTAAAATCCCTCGAAGGAAACTTCGTGCCGGTTCGAGTCCGGCCCCGGGCACCATTTAAGCTAAAAATATTGAATAATTTTAAAAGAGGTACAGGATGAATAAAGAAAATGAAACAGATGTAAGTTCTATATTTAGGTCTTTTATTGATAGCAAGGTTTTTATAATCCTTTTTTCTGCTTTCTTCTCACTTATTTCCATTTTCTATTCTTTGACTCTAGATGATATATATACGTCCACTACTAAGTTGAAATTTTCAGATAATTTATCAACTGCCACTGGCCAATCTGGTATATCTTTGCTGGAAACAATTGCACCTACTATTAATAAACAGGATGATAAATTTGTTTTGGAAAGAATAAAGTCTAAAGATTTCTTTTCTATTTTCTATAAAGATGACGCTTTTCTTAAAAACCTTATGGCGTATGATCAATATGATAAGGAAAGTAATAATAATTATTATCTTTCGGATGTTTATGATACGGAAGATAAAGAAAATCCATGGATCAATGGCAAGCCTAGTTTATCTATTTCTCACGAAACATTTATAGGGTCAAACCTTAGAATAGAAAAGAAAAGAGAGAGCGGTTTAATAACCTTAACTATCTCACATAGATCACCCTACATTGCTAAAGAATGGAGTGATAAGTTGCTGGTAGAGATAAATTCATACATTTCTGCTATTGACAGAAAAAAAGCCAATGATGCTTATAATTTTTTGAGTGAACAATTAAACAAAAAGCCGGTGGCACAGATGGCTAGAACTATATCTTTAATGATAGAAAAAGAATTAAACACTTTAATGCTCACTGAGATATTAGAGGGTTATGTGTTTGAAATTATAGATAACCCACTAGTAGCTGAAAGGAAGTCTTACCCTCCTAGGTTTCTTATTGTAGTCCTTACTGGGTTTATAAGTTTATTTTTTTCTTGCTTGTTAGTTGCTTTTTTATCATTTAATGATAAAAAAATTGTAGTTTCATTTATTCCTCTTAAGCTAAAAATCCAGTAATTACAGTCAAGCTAGACACTATGAGTATTAAACTTTTAGATTGCACTCTCCGAGATGGAGGTTATTACAACAATTGGGACTTTGATAGTGATTTAGTTCACGATTATCTTTTATGTATGCATTCTGTAGGTGTTGATTTTGTAGAGATAGGCTTTCGTTCTCTATTAAAAAATGGTTTTAAAGGGGCTTATGCTTATTCAACAGACTCTTTCCTTAAAACATTAGATATTCCTGAAGGACTAAAGTTAGGAGTCATGATAAATGCTTCGGAATTATTATCAGAGAATGCGAGGCCAGAAGAAATCATTGAAGAATTCTTTACTGAATCATCGCAAGTTAAATTAGTTAGGATTGCAGCACATTTAGGAGAGTTTAAACAGATTTTACCTGTCTCCCAAGTGTTAAAAGATAAGGGTTATTTAGTTGGTATAAATATAATGCAGATTTCGGAAGCCAATAAAGAAGAAATTATTGACTTTGCGAAAGAGGCTAATAAATGGCCGTTAGATGTTCTATATTTTGCTGATAGTTTGGGTAATTTGAGTCCAAATGAAATTAAACAAATAATCGTAAACTTACGTTTAGGCTGGAAAGGTGATATTGGGATTCATACACATGATAATACAAGCCTAGCGATGATAAATAGTAGAGTTGCGTTTGAGGAAGGAGCAGCTTGGATTGATTCGACTGTCATGGGCATGGGTAGAGGGCCAGGTAATGCTAAAACAGAGAATACAATTATTGAATTTGAGAAGGAAAGGAACGCACAACCTAACCTAGAGAGTATCGTAGAATTAATTGATAATTACTTCAGCCCACTTCAAGAGAAATACTCTTGGGGAACAAATGTTTTCTATTATTTAGCCGGTGAAAATAGAATACACCCAACATATATACAGTCCATGCTTGATGATAACAAGTATGAAACGCCTGATATATTATCGTTAATAAATCATTTAAAGGAAGTTGGTGGCACTAAGTTTAGTAAAGAAGTGCTTGAAACTGGAAGACAATTATATCAATCAAAAAAAGAAGGGACTTGGAATCCAAAAGAAGTTTTTAAAGGTAAAGAAGTATTGATTATTGGTTCTGGACCTTCGGCTCTAACTCATAAAGAAGGATTAGAAGAGTTTGTTAGGCAAAATCATCCTATTGTTTTGGCATTAAATACTAAAGAAACTATTTCCGAATCATTAATTGACCTAAGAACAGTATGTCATCCTATGCGGATCATTGCTGATTGTGAGGAATACACTAAATTGCAACAGAAGATAGTTTTACCTTTTAGCCAATTACCACCAGAAATAAAAGAAATGCTTCCTGAATCTAATATTTTGGATTATGGAATATTTATTGAAGAAAATAGATTTAATTTTGGCACTTTTCAATCCACCATACCTCTGCCTCTTGTTGTGGCTTATGCTCTTTCATTTGTTACTGCTGGCAAGGCTTCTAAAATTTATTTAGCAGGAATTGATGGTTTCGATGGCGATGATTCAAGATCAGCTGAGATGAACCAAATTTTCCATTCCTATTTTAAGGAATCCGATTCTTGTGAAATTGTTTCTATAACTCCTACCAAGAATAACATTCCATCTATATCAGTGTATGCAATTTCATAAAGAATAATAGTTATGAAATCAAAACCCATACCTTCGAAAGATTTAAAGATTTTTATTATTTCTGATAAGAAGACTCTCAAGCATGCCATTAAAAAAATTGAGAATAATCACCTTGGTTTTATCCTTACTTGTGATGAAAAAAAATCTATAAATGGATTTATAACAGATGGAGATGTTAGGAGAGCTTTAATTAAAAACCCTTCTGTTGATCAAAATGTATCAGGATTCTCTAATAAAGAATTTATATTTGCGCATAAAGACTCATCAAGAGAAAGTATTCTCAAGCTACTAGATTCAAATATCAAAGCTGTTCCTGTTCTTGATAAAAAAAATCAATTAATAGAAATTGTTACAAAGAATAGTATTCCTTTAATCGAAGAGAGTGAGGTGTATGCTAATGCAAGGTCTCCCGTTAGGATGAGTTTTGGCGGCGGCGGTTCAGATTTAACTTATTTTTTTAATGAGCATGAAGGTGCAGTAATCAATATAACAATATCTCTATATAGTCATGCCTTCCTTAGAAAGAGGAATGATAAAAAAATATATATTAAGTCTGCTGATTTAAAATCTGAAATAACAGCAAATGATTTAGAAGATCTATTTTCTAAAGAATCTAAATTTGGCTTAATTATTTCTGTAATAAAGTGTATCGAACCTGATTTTGGATTTGATCTATATCTCAATAGTGATTATCCAGTAAACTCTGGCCTCGGAGGCTCTGCTGTAATCTCATCTGCAGTAATCGGTTGCTTTAATCAATTTAGAACCGATAAGTGGGATAATCATGAAATAGCTGAGTTGGCTTATGAAGCAGAAAGGATACTATTCAATGTTTCAGGTGGGTGGCAAGATCAATATGCGACTGTATTTGGAGGTTTTAATTTTATGGAATTTAGAAAGGAGCAAAATATAGTTCATCCACTCAGATTAAATAAAAATGTAATTAATGAATTGCAAGAATGCCTAGTCTTATGTGGTACAAATAGCGCACATGATTCTGGAGCAATTCATGAAGATCAGAAAGCTTCTTCAGAATCTAAAGATATTAAAAAAATTATAAATGAAAGTGTAGATTTAGCTTATGAAACTAGAAATGCGCTTCTAAAAGGCAATCTCCAAAAATTCGGTGAAAATCTTCATAAGGCATGGAGCCTTAAAAGGAAGGTAGCCTCCACAATATCAAATTCTTATCTTGATGAAATATATAATGGAGCTATATCTAATGGTGCAGTAGGTGGCAAATTACTTGGTGCTGGTGGAGGAGGTTTTTTTATATTTTATGTAGATCCCTCTAATAAATTTGATCTAGTGGAGTACTTAAATACTCAAAAGTTGAATGTTACAAATTTTAATTTTGATTTTGATGGTCTACAAAGTTGGTCGGTAAGAAAAAAAAACTAGCAGTATGAAATTTACAATTGACAATTATCATTTTCAAAAGAATGAAACTTTTTTCATATCAGAAATTGGTAACAATCATAATGGCTCAATGATCAATGCAAAAAAGATGATTGATTTATCTATTGAAGCAGGAGCTGATTGTGTCAAATTCCAAATGAGAGATTTAGATTCTCTATATAGAAGAAAGTCTCTTCAGAAAGATGGAGACGACCTAGGTTCGGAGTATATTTTAGATCTTTTAAGAAAATTTGAATTCACATCAGATCAACACAAAGAGTTATTTGATTATTGTGAAAGTAAAAAAATCTTATATATGTGCACACCATGGGATCACGCAAGTTTAGAGATCCTTGAGACATTTGGAGTGAAGGCGTATAAGGTTGCTTCAGCTGACCTTACCAATACTCCCCTACTAGAATCATTGATCAAAACATCTAAGCCTCTGATTTTATCAACAGGCATGAGTACAGAAAAAGAAATCAAAATAACTGTTGATTATCTCAATAAAAACAACGCAAAATTTGCTTTACTGCATTGCAATAGCACTTATCCTGCACCTATAAATGATATAAATTTATCTTGGATGAAAAAACTAAAAAAAATCCATCCTATTATTGGATATTCTGGTCATGAAAGAGGCATTAATATTTCAATGGCTGCGTGTGCACTAGGAGCCCAAATTATAGAAAGACATTTTACATTGGATAGAAGTATGGAAGGCCCTGATCATGCGGCGAGCCTAGAGTTTCAAGGATTAAAAGATTTAATACTAGGAATTAAAGAGATAAATAGTGCTTTAGGATCTAATGTTAAGAAAAACCTTTCCCAAGGTCAGATGATTAATAAAGAAAATCTTTCAAAAAGCTTAATGGCTGCAAAGAAAATCTCCAAAGGAGAGACCATCACCGAAGATTTTATAAAGATAGCTAGTCCTGGACAAGGACTATCTCCCCAGAATTATAATGATTTGTTAGGTAAGACAGCAATTAGAGATATTGAAGAAGAAGACTTTTTCTATCCATCAGATTTAGATGGTTATATTGAGGAACCCTCGCAATATAATTTTAATCATGAATGGGGCATACCTGTAAGGTTCCATGATTTTAGTTATTTCTCTAGCAAAATAACACCTGATTTATTTGAGTTTCATTTATCCTATTCAGATTTAGATCTAGATTTAAAAGATTATTTCAAAGGACATTATTCCTTTGATTATATTGTTCATGCTCCTGAACTTTTTAAAGGAAGCCATCTCATGGACTTAGCTACTCCAGATAGAGAGCATAGAAACCAATCGCTTGAAGAAACCCAAAGAGTGATTGATATGACAAGAGATCTTAATAAGTTTTTCCCTTCTACAGAAAACCCAAAGATAGTAGCAAATATTGGTGGAATCTCTATGGATGAATCTATTGAAAAGGATCGGTTAAGTGAATACTATGAAATTTTCGGAGATAGCTTAGATAAATTAGATACAAAAGATGTTGAGATTATTCCTCAAACTATGGCTCCTTTCCCATGGCATTTTGGGGGGCAGAGATATCAAAATCTGTTTGTACATATAGATGATATTTTGAAATGGTGTGAGGAGCTCAATCTTAGAATGTGTTTTGATGTTTCACACACTATGCTTGCATGTAATGAATTTAAATGGGATTTTTATGAATTCTCGAAAAAAATTGCCCCAATAACTGCTCATCTTCATCTTGGTGATGCCTCTGGAACTAATGGCGAAGGTTTACAAGTTGGTGATGGAGAAATAGATTTCAAACGTTTATCAAATATACTTAATCTTCATGCCCCACAAAGCACCTTTATTCCAGAGATATGGCAAGGCCATAAGAATGGCGGAGAAGGATTTTGGACTGCTCTTAATAAACTAAATAATTTAGTCTAATTTAACTTTAAAACCTCAAATAAAATTATGAATCTAACGAATGATGAAATCGCAAAAAATTCTTTTCAAGAATCTAGAAAAGTAAAGAAAGATATTATAGATAATGGTGAGTATAAAAAAATTATCTTAATGGCAAGTATAATTGCAAAATCTATCCAGAATGGGAACAAGCTACTTATTTGTGGAAACGGAGGTTCTGCAGCAGACGCACAGCATTTAGCAGCTGAATTATTGGTGAGATTAAAACCAAAAAATAATAGAGAAGGAATTCCTGCAATTGCATTAGCTATGGATACTTCAACTATAACTGCGTGCGGTAATGATTTTGGTTACGAAGTGTTATTTGAGAGGATGGTAGAAACACTTGGTTTTAAGGGCGATGTTTTACTTGGAATTACTACTTCAGGTAACTCAGATAATGTAAATCGTGCCCTAACAGCAGCGAGAAAGAATGGAATTGTTTGTCTGGGTTTTCTAGGTTCTGGAGGAGGCTCATCTCCAGAATTATGCGATGAGTTTTTTTTAGCACCAAGTGATGATACGGCAAGAATTCAAGAAAGCCATATCACTGCTGGCCATGTACTCATGGAGTTAGTAGAGAATATTTTATTAGAATCAAAATTTATTACATTAAGGTAATTGATGAACAAAATAGGTATCATGCAGGGCAGGTTACTACCGAAGCTTAATAATCGATACCAGGCGCATCCAAGTAATTATTGGCAAGAAGAATTTAATATATGTGCAGAGTTTGGCATAGATTGTATAGAGTTCATTCTTGATTTTGATTCTTCTGAAGAAAATCCATTAATAAAAAAAGATGGTATTGACGAAATTCAGTCAGTTATTAAGAAAACGAATGTTACAGTTGAGTCAATATGTGCCGATTATTTCATGGAGGCACCGTTGCATTCTGAAGATTCTAAATCAGCTATAGCAAGTGCAAAAGTGCTAAGTAATTTGATCCCCAATGCTTCTAACCTAGGAGTAAGAGATATAGTAATACCATGCGTAGATCAATCTTCAATAAATAGCGAAGTAGCAGCAGATCGCTTTATCAACAACCTCATGCCCATAATAGAAATAGCTGAAGATTATAAAATTAACCTCTCACTTGAGACTGATTTACCACCTAGTTCTTTTTTAAAGTTACTTAACTCTTTCAATTCGAGGATCGTAACTGTAAATTATGATATAGGTAACAGTGCAGCTCTTGGATATAATCTAATTGAAGAGCTCGATGCTTATGGTGAAAGGATTTCAGATATACATATTAAAGATCGAAATTTTGGTGGTAGCTCAGTTGTTTTAGGCGAAGGTAATGCTGAATTTGATTCTTTCTTTCAAAAATTAAAAGAATTTAATTATCAAGGCCCATTTATTATGCAGGCTTATCGTGATGATGAGGGTGTTGAAATTTTAAAAAAACAACTTGATTGGATCAGTCCATACTTAAATGGATGATGTAATTGCCATAATTCCTGCTCGTTCAGGAGCAAAGACAGTAACCGATAAAAACATTAAGTTATTATCTGATCATCCTCTACTTGCTTATAGTATAGCTGCTGCAAAATTATCAAAATCAATAGATAGAGTTATTGTCTCCACTAATTCCAAAAAATATGCTGATATAGCAAAATATTATGGTGCAGAGGTCCCTTTTATGCGCCCAGATAAATATTCAAACGACACATCTATAGATAGAGATTTTCTCCTGCATGCTATGGAGTGGCTAAAAGCTAATGAAAATATAGTCCCAAATTATTGGGTGCATTTAAGACCAACAACACCATTAAGAGACTTTAGAGTCATAGATAATGCTGTTGAATTAATTAAAAACCGTCAAGACTCTACCTCTTTGAGGTCTGCTCATGAGGCTCCTGAAACACCTTTTAAGTGGTTTAAAAAAAATGGTGATAACTTTAAAGGTATCTTTAATGATGAGACTAATTTACCTAAAGAAGCATATGACAAAGTATATATTCCTAATGGGTATGTTGATATTGTGAAGGCTACATATGTTATGGACAATCCAGAAATTCATGGTGATTCTATGATTGGTTTTGTCTCTCCTGTATGCTCAGAGGTTGACTCAATAGAGGAGTTTGATTACATTCAATATCAGATAAATAGAGATGGAACAGAGTTGCAAAACTATTTAAATAGTTTTTAAAATCTTATTAGGAGTAGTCAATGGCTAGTGGAGCAGGATTTTCACATACATCAAAAGAAGTTGAAAAGATTGATACCAAGTATAGATCTATAAAGACTTCATTACCGGTACCAGAGAGTATTCCTTTGTTACAAAAAATGTATAGTTTGGAAGCTCAAGCTATGCATGGACAATATCCAATTATCTGGGATAGAGCAAAAGATTTCCAAGTTTTTGATAAATGGGGCAATACTTGGCTTGATTTTACCAGTACTATATTCGTTGCTAATGCAGGGCATAGTAATACACGCATTGTGAAGGGACTTAAAGATTTATTAGATAAACCACTATTACATACCTACACATATGCATCAAATGAAAGAATTCAGTATTTAGATTATTTAATTAAAAATACCTCTAAACAATTTCAAAAAGCTTTTTTACTTTCTGCTGGTACAGAAGCCACAGAAGTCGCTTTGAAACTAATGAGACTTCATGGGCAAAAGCATCAGAAAAGAAGTGGAGGAGTGATTTGTTTGAATTCATCCTATCATGGGCGAACTATGGGTGCCCAGTTAATGACAGGTAATGATAAAGCAAAAGAGTGGGTTGGTTTTAAAGATCCGAATATGTACCACATCGATTTTCCCTATCCTTGGAATGTAGAAAATCCAGAAGAATTTTTCAATAATTCAATAGAAGACCTGCTAAGTAAACATAACATTGATCCAGATAAGGATTTATGTGGCTTTATGCTTGAGACCTTTCAAGGTTGGGGTGCTATTTTTTATCCCAAAGGATATGTCCAAGCCTTAACTAGATTTGCTAAAAAGTACAATATTCTAGTCTCTTTTGATGAAATGCAATCAGGTTTTGGTCGAACAGGAGAGCTTTTTGGTTATCAACAATATGAGGTTGAACCAGATATATTGGCTTGTGGTAAAGGCGCTAGTTCAGGCTTACCACTTGCAATTGTCTTGGGGTCTGAAGAGATCATGGATTTACCGAATATAGGCTCGATGAGTTCTACACACTCAGCTAATCCCTTAGTATGTGTTGCTGGATATCAAAATCTAAAATCTCTATTAGACGATGGTTTAATCGAGAATTCCAAAGAACTTGGCATCTTCTTACATCAGAAGCTTAGAGAAATAAAAGACAGGTATCCTGATCATTTAAAATATGTTTTTGGAAAAGGGCTCTTAGCTGGACTTATTTTTATAGACAACAATGGTAATGAATTGACAGGCTTATGCAATAATATTGCTGAGAAAGCATTTCAAAAGGGTTTATTGGTAGTTCATACTGGGAGAGAGTCAATTAAACTTGCACCTCCATTGAACATTAATAAGGAGGCACTTCTAGATGGCATTGAGGTTTTGGAAGAATCAATCAGAGAATCAATTTGATTAAATCTATTAGACATACAGGTATGGTGGTAAGAGATTTAGAGAGGGCCTCAAATTTTTATAGAGCTTTAGGTTTTGTTGATTTAGATCAAGCTATTGAAGAAGGAACTTTTATTGATCAAGTTACTGGTTTAAGGCATACAAAATTAGAGTGGATTAAACTAAAGGCACCTGATGGATGCCTGCTAGAGTTGCTCTACTATCATTCTCATTTGGAAGATAAGGAAGTAACTATCCAAAAATCTAATAAATTAGGCTGCTCACACATAGCATTTACTGTTGAAGATATTGAGAAAGCTTGTGATAAAATCAGACAGGCAGGCGGAACTGTAACTAATTTGCCTGCGACATCGCCTAATGGAATGGCAAAAGTTGTATATTGTCATGATCCTGAAGGTATTTTAATGGAAATTGTTGAAGAATTAGTGCCTCGATGATTATTTATCTAGAAGATTTAACTCAAAAATCATATTTACTTTGATAAGAAAACATAAAAGTGGATTTAGGTCTAAAAAGTAAGCGAGTATTGATAACTGGTGCTTCCAAAGGAATTGGAGCAGCCATAGCAATGACTTTCCTGAAAGAGAAAGCAAGGACTTATATAATTTCCAGAGGTTCAAAGTATCTTTATGAAACTGAATCATCCTTAGTAAAAGAGTTTGGTAAAAACAAAGTGATTGCAGATGAATGTGACTGTACAGATCCAACTGAACTTTTAGCACTAAAGAAAAGAATCAGAGAAAAATGGGGTGGTCTAGATGTCGTTATTGCCAATGTAGGCGATGGACGAAGTGTTCAGGACCCACTTCCCGATGATACTCAATGGAAAAAAACCTGGGATAATAATTTTGAATCTGCACTTTATACAGCTAGGACTTTTTTGCCAATGCTTAGAGAGACTAATGGGTGCCTTTTATTCGTTTCTTCTATTGCTTCAATAGAAGCTTTTGGAGCTCCTGTAGACTATTCAACTGCCAAAGCAGCAATCACAGCGCTATCAAAAAATATGGCTAGAAAATTAGCAAAAGAAGTAAGAGTAAATGTTTTAGCACCAGGCAATATAATATTCCCAGGTGGATCATGGGATGAAAAGATTCAAGAGAATCCAGACAAAGTTAATAAGATCATAAAATCATCTGTACCTATGAATCGATTTGGTTTACCGGAAGAGATGGCAGATGCAGCTGTTTTTCTATGTTCTGATCGTGCTAGCTTTATAACAGGATCGGTACTGGTAGCCGATGGCGGTCAAACACTAGGCGTATTTTAGTATGGAGGATAAATATTCTAGTATTCCTCTTCGTGACAGAGAATGAAAGACTTGGTAGCCCGAACACTTATTACTACTGCTGATGAGCAAGCTTGGCCAATAGAGGAACATGAGCCAGTTCTGTTTCTTGGAGAATGGTGCAAGCGTTATAGCCGCAAGGAGCAGTGGAAAAAATTCGATTCAGAGACTCTTCCGTATCATTGGGATAACAGAAATTTACTTCACAAGGACTACAAATATCTGCAGGAATTTTATGAAGAGTTACTTATAGAACTGT
>MDTC01037502.1_pt1 | contig 11061 bp, 8 predicted proteins | sample 811181 | NCBI WGS metagenome assembly MDTC01 (sample SAMN05326644, study PRJNA326480) | marine metagenome | isolation source: seawater | place: Pacific Ocean: North | collected 2011 | reverse complement strand
TAATGCTTAAAGAAGTTAAACCTGATGCCGTGTTTGTATCTACAAATTGGAACAACCATGCTCCAATGGCTATTCATTCAATGGAAAACGGCGCACATGTTTTTGTAGAGGTTCCAATTGCTGTAACAATAGAAGACATGTGGAAAATTGTCAATACATCAGAAGAAACTCAAAAGCATTGTATGATGATGGAAAATGTTAATTATGGAAGAGATGAATTAATGTATTTAAATATGTGTAGAAAAGGGGTGATTGGGGAATTATTACATGGGGAAGCAGCCTATATTCACGAACTCAGATTTCAGATGAAACAAGAAGATAGAGGGACTGGATCCTGGAGAACCCACCATTATGCAAATGGTAAAGGCAATTTATATCCCACTCATGGGCTTGGACCAGTTGCACAATATATGAACTTGGGAAGAAAAGAAGACACATTTAAAAGCATAATTTCTTATTCGTCACCTGCTTTAGGAAGAAAATTATATGCCAAAAAGAATTATTCAAATGATCATAAATGGAATCAATTAGATTATCAAAATGGTGACATGAACACCTCAATAATCAAAACTAGTAAAGGAAGAACTGTTATGGTTCAATGGGATGAAACAAGTCCGCGCCCCTACACGAGACATAATCTTGTACAAGGAACAAAGGGTGCTTTAGCTGGTTTCCCAACAAGGGTTGCATTGGAGGAAGGATTTGGAGAATTAGCAAAAGATCACCATTCGTGGATACAGGGAGATAAATTAGAAGAATTATACGAGAAATATGATCACCCTCTCTATAAAAGATTAAATCAAAAAACAAAAAATAGTGGTCATGGTGGAATGGACGGAATAATGAGATATAGAATTATTGAATGTTTGACAAATGGTCTACCTTTAGATCAAAATGTTTATGAGGGATGTTTTTGGAGTGCTGTCACTCCTCTTAGTGGTAAATCAATCTCTGAAGAAGGAATGCCACAAAAATTTCCGGACTTTACGAGAGGAAAATGGTCCAAAACAAAGCCACTTGAAATTATAACTTGATTTTATAAAATTTACAATATGAAAAAGATGACAATTATTTTTTTTGGAATGATATTTTTAACAGCCTCTTTTATTTCATGTAATAATCAAAGTGAATGGATTTATTTGTTTGATGGTCAAACCACAGATGGATGGAGAGCGTATAATGGAAAAGATATTCCTGAAAAATGGACTGTTGTGGATGGAGAATTGACATTTAATACTAAATTAAAATTAGAAAAGGATTGGAGCGGAGGAGCAGATATTATATACTATAAAGAACAATTTGAATATTTTGAATTACGTTTAGAATGGAAACTTCCTAAGGGTGGAAATAGTGGAGTTTTTTACAATGTACAAGAAGGTTATGATTCACCACCTGCTATTTCTCCAGAATATCAATTACTTGATGATATTGGATGGGAAGAGATAAATAATGCCAAGCTTAAAGAATGGCAGAAAGCCGGAGCTAATTACGCTATGCATGAACCCGATTCAAGTAAAAAGATACTGAATCCTGCAGGTCAGTGGAATTCCTCTAAAATTATTTATACAAAATCTAAAGTCGAACATTGGCTTAATGGACAATTGTTATTAGATTTTGTTCCCTATTCTGAAGAGTGGTTTTTAAAAAGAAATTCTGGAAATTTAGGTCCAAATTATGCGAAATATAAAAAGGGATTTATCTCTCTTCAAGATCATGATAGCCCAATATGGTTTAGGAATATTAAAATAAGAAAGCTTTAAAAAAAATGAAAAACATTTTATTTATAATGTTTTTCATTTCTATAAATGTAAATTCTCAATGGAAACCTGTTGGGGACAATATAAAAACAAAATGGGGAGAAAATATTAACCCTAATAATGTATTACAAGAATATCCAAGACCAATTTTAGTTAGAAATGACTGGAAAAATTTAAATGGGTTGTGGGATTACACTATTAATAGTAAAGGAGAAAATAAACCAGAGAATTATGATGGAGAAATTTTGGTGCCTTTCCCAATTGAATCTAGTTTATCTGGTGTTAGAAAAAGAATTTCAAAAGAACAAGAGTTGTGGTATCACAAAAACTTTCAAATTCCCAAGAAATGGAAAAGTAAAGAAATTATTATTCATTTTGGTGCAGTTGATTGGGAATCAGAACTTTGGATAAATGATATTAATGTAGGTCTTCATAAAGGAGGTTACGACCCCTTTTCTTTTAATATTACTCCCTACTTAAGAAAAGGAAAAAATCAAAAGTTAGAACTTAGGGTTTGGGACCCAACTGATGATGGATTTCAACCAAGAGGGAAACAAATTAAAAATCCAAGAGGAATTTGGTATACACCTGTTTCTGGAATATGGCAAACTGTTTGGTTAGAGCCTGTAAACTACAAACATATTACCAATATTCACACAACAACAGATATTGATGATTCTAGTGTGCTTATAAAATTATTTAGCTCATATGACTTTAAAGATGACTTAATAGAATTTGTTTTAAAAGAAGATGAGAAGGTTTTACAAAAAACTATTATAAAAGCTGATTTAGAAACAAAAATTAGCTTTGAAAACCCCAAATTATGGAGTCCAGAATCACCATTTTTATATGACTTAGAGATAAAGTTAATTTCAAAGGGAAAAATAATTGATCACATAGAAACTTATTTTGGAATGCGCAAAATTTCTATTAAAAAAGACGTCAATGGAACAAGAAGAATGATGCTGAATAATAAAGAGTATTTCCAATTCGGAACATTGGATCAAGGATGGTGGCCAGATGGATTATATACTGCTCCTAGCGATGAAGCTTTAAAATTCGATATTTTTAAAACCAAGGAATTTGGATTCAATATGATTAGAAAACATGTTAAGGTAGAGCCTGCTAGGTGGTATTTTCATGCTGATAAAATTGGAATGTTAGTATGGCAAGACATGCCTAATGGGGAGAAAATAGAAAGACCAAAATGGCAAAGAAATAATTTTTTTAATGGTCAAGAATTTATACCGTCTTTTGAATCAGAAATCAATTTTAAAAATGAATGGAATGAAATTATTGATTTCTTGTATTCCAATCCATCCATTGTTTGTTGGGTTCCTTTTAATGAAGCATGGGGACAATTTAAGACAGAAGAAATTAGTCAGCTTACGAAAAATATTGATCCCTCAAGATTAGTGAATGCTGCAAGTGGAGGTAATTATTATAATGTTGGAGATATTACGGATATTCATAATTATCCTGAACCTAAAATGTTATTTTATAATCCAAATCAATCTAATGTCCTTGGTGAATATGGCGGAATAGGTTTGGCTATAGAAAATCATTTATGGCAAAGTGATAAAAATTGGGGTTATGTTAAATACAAGAGTTCAGAAAAAGCTACAGATGAGTATGTCAATTTTGCAAATCAATTACTTGAAATGGTTCTCAAAGGGTTTTCTGGGGCTATTTATACTCAAACTACAGATGTGGAAGGAGAAGTTAATGGTTTAATTACCTACGATAGAAAAATAATAAAATTAGACATGGAAAGAGTTAAGGAAATTAATAAAAAAGTAATAAAAGAATTACCAGCGAAATTTATTAGAATTCCACCTAACTTATAATAAAACTAGTAATAAAAATTCATCTGTTAATGTATGAAAAAAGAAGATTTATCTTTTTTTTAATCTAACCAAACTGATTTTAATTAACTTTATTAATAATGTATATTTAATATGAAAAAAAACAGAAGAAATTTTTTAAAAACCTCGGCGACTTTGGCTTCATTACCTTTTATTCCTTCAGCAATTTGGTCCAATTCTGAAAAAACTATTTTGAGAACTGCTCATATTGGTGTTGGTGGAATGGGATTATCGGATTTAAAAGATATTTCTTCCCATAAGAACGTGAAAGTAGCGGCTTTATGTGATGTTGATTCTAATGCTCTCAATGAAGCTAGTAAATTACATCCTGAAGCTAAAACTTATAAAGATTATAGAATTATGTTTAAAGAAATGAGTGAAGGGTTTGATGCAGTTATTGTTTCTACACCTGATCATACTCATGCTCCGGCATCTATTATGGCAATGAATAATAATAAATCTGTTTATTGTCAAAAACCATTAACTCATCATGTAAGTGAAGCTAGAGCAATGGCAAAAATGGCAGATGAAAAAAATCTTATAACTCAAATGGGTATACAAGTTCATTCTTTTTATGATTATAAATTGGCAACTTTATTAATTCAATCAGGTTTAGTTGGAAAGGTGAGAAAAGTTAGAGCGTGGTCCCCAAAAAACTGGGGATATGATGGTCCTAAACCCAAAGGATCTGATACTGTGCCTAAAGATTTAGATTGGAATTTATGGTTGGGAACTGCAAAAAAAAGACCTTATAAAGATAAAGTTTTTCATCCCTATAATTGGAGGAAATTAGTAGATTTTGGTTGTGGCACATTAGGAGATATGGGAGTTCATATTTTTGATACACCTTACAATGCTCTTGAGCTCGACGTACCCATCACAATTAAAAATAATTGTAGAAGACCAAATGGGTTTGGCTTTCCTGAAAATAATTCCGTTACATATGAATTTCCAGGAACAAAATACACTACAGAATCATTTAAATGGATCTGGAATGACGGTCCAGGATCTCCAAAAAAACACAAAGATTTAAAATTACCTAATAACGATAAGTTGCCCTCACAAGGAGCTATTTTTTATGGTGAAAAAGGAAACCTTCTTTTACCACATTTTATGGAGTTACCTAGACTAATTGTCGACGGAGAGTACAAGGAACTGGATTTGAAAAGTTTAGAAAATTCAGGAAAAATAACAAACGAGCCAGTTAGAGATTATGCTGGAGAATCTTATCTTCATTACCATCAATTTGTTGATGCTTGCTTGGGTAAAGATAAATGTACAGCTCCTTTTTCCTATGCGTCCAGGTTAACTGAAACCATTTTATTAGGTGTAATTGCTAGTAATTTTCCTGGAAAAACACTGCATTGGGACAATAAAAAGGCTAAGTTTAAAGAAGAAAAAGCCAATGCTTTTTTAGATAGTTCTTACAGGAAATTTTGACTTAATTTTCCTTAAAAACGAACTATCTGTAAGTTTATATTTAAATTTTTTAATTAATTTAATATTAATGAAATTTATTTTTTATTTACTATTATTCTACTCATTTTTTGGGATTGCTCAAAACAATTTATTTCAACCGTATAATCAAAAAATAATTGGTAATAATTATAATTTAGAAATGATTCCAATTAATGGTGGGGATTTCTTAATGGGTAGTCCAAGTAATGAAAAGAACCGAATGGCTGATGAAGGTCCAGTACATCGGGTTCGACTAGAACCTTTTTGGATGGCAAAGTATGAAACAACTTGGGATTTATATCACCTTTTTATGAATCGAAATATTGATGAAAATCAACCTGATTTTAACTCACAAAATGAGGTCAATATTGAAGTAGATGGAGTTTCAGGTGCAACCACACCTTATGTTGAAATGAGTTTTGGAATGGGAACTGATGGGTATCCTGCAATATCTATGACTCAACTTGCGGCAAAAAAATTTTGTAAATGGCTTTCTGCTATGACTGGAAATTTTTATCGACTTCCAACTGAAGCAGAGTGGGAATATGCATGTAGGGCTGGTACAAATTCAGCTTTTTCATTTGGAGATGACTTAAGTTTACTTGACGATTATGCTTGGTTTAAGAATAATAGTGATGAATCTTATCATAAAGTTGGTTTAAAAAAACCCAACCCCTGGGGTTTGTTCGACATGCACGGAAATATTTCTGAATGGACATTAGACATGCATGACGTGAGAGCCTACCAAAAATATTCAGGAACTTTAGCAGATAATCCTTATGAAAAACCAACGAAATTATATCCTAGAGTTGTGAGAGGAGGCTCATGGATGAACTCAGATTTTAAATTAAGAAGTGCTTCAAGACAAGTGTCTTCAAAACAATGGAAAAAACAGGACCCCCAAATACCCAGAAGTATTTGGTGGCATACTGATGCTCAATTTGTTGGATTTAGAATAATTAGGCCATTAAAAACACCCTCTTTAAGCGAGCAAGAAGCTTATTGGAAATAATAATTTAAAAAACAATTATGAATAGAAGAAATTTTGTAACAAGCTCGTCTTTAGTATCTGCGGGTTTATTATCCCTTAGCCCTGCTTTTGCCAGCTCAGATAATTTAAAAAACAAATACAGTTTTAACTTAAAATATGCTCCTCATTTAGGAATGTTTAAGCATAATGCTGGAGATGATCCAATCAAGCAATTACAATTTATGATAGATCAAGGGTTTACAGCTTTTGAAGATAACAACATGAAGAAAAGAGATATTATTACTCAAAATAAAATAAGCTCATTTATGTTAAAAAACAACATGAAAATGGGTGTTTTTGTCGCTCATACAATCTATTGGAAAGAGCCTAATTTAACAAGTGGAAAGATTGATAAAAGAAATGAGTTTTTAAGGGAAATTAAAGAATCTGTTGAGGTGGCAAAGAGAGTAAATGCTAAATGGATCACTGTTGTTCCTGGTCATTTGGATTTAAGATTAAATATTGATTATCAAACTTCGAATGTTATCGAATCTTTGAAGTATGCCTGTAATATTTTGGAACCTAATGGAATTACTATGGTTTTGGAGCCTTTAAACTTTAGAAATCATCCAGGATTATTTCTTTCAAAAAGCCCGCAAGCCTACAAGATTTGTAAATCAGTAGATTCTCCATCTTGTAAAATTTTATTTGATATTTATCATCAGCAGATAGAAGAAGGCAATTTAATTCCTAATATTGAGGCCTGCTGGGATGAGATTGCTTACTTTCAGATTGGTGATAATCCTGGAAGAAAAGAACCTTCTACAGGTGAAATAAATTATAAAAATATATTTAAGTATATTCATGATAAAGGATTTGATGGCGTTTTAGGTATGGAACATGGAAATTCTAAACCAAATAAACAAGGTGAAATAGATGTGATTAAAGCCTATAAACAAGTTGATAATTTTTTAATTTAATAAATATGAAAGAAAAAATAAATAGAAGATCATTTGTAAAAAATACTACTATTAGTACTGGAGCTCTATTGACAGTTCCATTTTCCTTGGAAGCAATGGCTAATAATTCAAATAATAAAAAACTAAAACTTGCTGTTGTTGGATGTGGCGGAAGAGGGACTGGAGCTGTAGTTCAAGCTCTAAGAGCAGATAAAGATGTTGAACTAGTAGCAATGGCAGATGCATTTTTAGACAGAGTCGATAACAGTTTAAAGTACATAAAAGAAGAGTTAGAAGGTGAAATAAAAATTAATGTTAAAGAAAAAAATAGATTTCATGGTTTTGATGCTTATAAGAAAGCAATTGACTTAGCGGATGTAATAATATTAGCAACCCCACCTGGTTTTAGACCATTACATTTTGAATATGCCGTAAATAATGATAAGCATATTTTCATGGAAAAACCAGTTGCAACTGATGCTAATGGCATTAGAAGAGTTTTAAAATCTGGAAAATTAGCAGAGAAAAAAAAATTAAATGTGGTAGTTGGTCTTCAAAGACGTTATCAAAACAGTTATTTATCCTTGTTTGATAAAGTTAAAAAAGGAGATGTTGGAAAAATTGTTTCAGGACAAGTTTATTGGAATGGAGCGGGAGTTTGGGTTAGAAAAAGAGAAGCTGGTCAATCAGAAATAGAATATCAAATGAGAAATTGGTATTATTTTAACTGGCTGTGTGGAGACCACATCGTGGAGCAACATGTTCATAATTTAGACGTTGCTAATTGGTTCATTGGTGAATATCCTGAATCAGCAAGTGGCATGGGCGGAAGAGAGGTTAGAAATGGAATTGATCATGGTCAAATTTTTGATCACCATTATGTTGAATTTAATTATCCAAGTGGAGCTATCATCTCTAGTCAATGTAGACATCAGCCAGGAACTCATCGAAACGTTAGCGAAACTTTTCAAGGTACTAAGGCAGTAATCTCAACAAATAAAAATATTGCCCAAATGATTGATCACAACGGTAACTCCTTATTTAAATATAATCCCAAAGGAGATAAAAGTCCATATCAAATTGAGCATGATAAATTATTTGCCTCTATAAGAAGCGGAAGAGTTATAAATAATACTGAATATGGAGCTAAATCTACATTAACATCTATTATGGGAAGAATGGCGACATATACTGGAAAAAAAATAACATGGGATCAAGCATTAAACTCTAATGATATTTTAGCGCCTGATAACCTTGATTGGAATTCACCTGCTCCTGTTTTACCTGATGAAAACGGGAAATATCCTGTAGCAGTTCCAGGTGTTTTTAAAATCAATTAAATGAAAAAAACAATAATTTTATTCTTTTTTTTAATATTTCTCATTAGCTGTGAAAAAGAGGATTCGATAAATAATAATATTATTGAAAGTGAGTGGACTACAAAGCAATTCACCTATGAACATGATGGACTAATTAGAACGTATATTTTACATAAGCCTCTTAATTTTGTTGAAAATTCACCCTTGGTCTTTGTATTACATGGTTTTGGAAGCTCAGCTATGACTATAATGACCTATTCTCAAATGAATACAATAGCTGATCAAAATGGATTTTTGGTGTGTTATCCTCAGGGATCTATATTAGAAACAGGTCAGTCGCATTGGAACGCAAATCTTGAAATGAGTAGTATTAATGATATTGATTTTTTATCACAATTAGCAAAATCACTTCAATTTAATTATAAAACTAATCCCAAAAATACTTTTACTAGTGGTATGTCTAACGGAGGTTTTATGAGTTATACGTTGGGATGTGAAAAATCAGATATTTTTAAGGGAGTTGCATCAGTTACTGGCACAATGAGTGGAAAAGATTGGAAAAATTGTGATCCTGTAAATAAAATACCTGCATTTCAAATTTCTGGGACTAATGACACCACTGTTCCTTGGGACGGAACCATGTCAACTGCCTATGGCTGGGGAGGGGCCCCACATATATTAGATGTAATGGATTTTTGGGCTGATCTTAATTCGACTAGTCAAACTAAAAAAATTGATTTTCCAGATATTGATAGTTCTGATAAATCAACAGTGTCATTAACAAAAAGAAAAGCTGGAATAAACAATAATGAAGTGTGGCTTTACACTGTTTCTGGAGGTGGTCATGATTGGCCTGGTTCTTGGGGTAATAAAGATATTATTGCAAGTAATGAAATTTGGAAATTTTTTAAACACCACCTAAAATAATCAGGCAAGTAAGTCCTTAATTACATTTCCAGAAACATCAGTTAATCTAAATCTTCTCCCTTGATGTTTGTAAATCATTTTTGTGTGATCAACTCCAAATTGATTTAAAATTGTTGCTTGTAAATCGTGAACATGAACAGGATCTTTTACTATATTATAACCTAAATCATCAGTTTCTCCATAACTAAATCCTGGCTTGATACCAGCTCCTGCCATAAAAATAGTAAATGATCTAGGATGATGATCCCTGCCGTAATTGGTTTCTGATAAAGTACCTTGACAATAATTAGTTCTTCCAAATTCTCCTCCCCACACAACCAATGTATCTTCAAGTAATCCTCTTTGTTTTAAATCCATAATAAGTGCAGCTGTTGGTTGATCAACATCGCTTGATTGGCCTTTTATTTGGTTTGGTAGGTTTTCATGCTGATCCCAACCCATATGGTAAAGCTGAACAAACCTTACGTCTTTTTCAATTAATCTTCTGGCCTGAATACAATTAGCTGCATATGTGCCAGGTTTCTGAGCATCAGGTCCATACATTTGAAGAATATGGTCAGGTTCATCTGAAATATCCATTGTTTCAGGGACAGAAGTTTGCATTCTGTATGCCATTTCATATTGAGCTATTCTACTGCTAATTTCTGGATCTCCAAATGATGCTTCTTGTTGTTGATTCAGTTCGGCCAAGTAATCAAGCATTTTCCTTCTTTCTTGCGCTGTAACCCCATCCGGGTTTTTTAAATATAAAACAGGATCCTTTGCCGATCTAAACTGAACACCTTGATGAAGTGAACTTAAAAATCCATTTCCCCAAAGTCTGGAGTATAAAGGTTGTCCCTTAGGCCTTCCTGTTCCGTTTGAGAGTAATACTACAAATGAGGGCATATTGTTGTTTAAACTTCCTAGACCATAGCTCATCCATGAACCCATACTAGGCCTCCCTGGCTGTTGTGATCCAGTTTGAAAAAAAGTAATCGCAGGATCATGATTGATTGCTTCAGTATGCATTGATTTTACAAAACATAATTCATCAGCAATTTTTCCTACATACGGCATTAATTCACTAACCCATGCTCTAGATTCACCATATTGTTTAAAATTATAATTACTTCCAACTAATGGAAAATTATTTTGACCTGATGTCATTCCTGTAAGCCTTTGCCCATCTCTAACAGATGCAGGAAGATCAGTTCCTCTTAATTGATTTAGTTTAGGTTTGTAATCGAAAAGATCTAATTGCGAGGGGCCACCACTTTGAAATAAATAAATAATTCTTTTTGCTTTAGGGGCAAAGTGTGGAAGATTTAAATCGTTTTTTAATGAAGAAAAAGGATCAATATTATTATCTGTACCAAACGGATCTAACATAGAACCAAGTGCTAAACCACCAATACCTAAACCAGCTTTTTTTAAAAAATTTCTTCTGTTATTATTTAAAAAGTGTTTATGTATTTCTTCCATTTTTTAACTTTTTTGAGTGGTTTCATCTAAATTATAAACTAATACTGTTAAAGAGTTAAAGGCTTCTTGATCTTCGATTTCGTTTAAATTTTTGACTTCATTCAAAAAATCCTTTAATTTAATTAACTCATTTTCAACAGGTGTTCTTCCAGTAACAGTTCTGTAAAGTTTTAATATTTTTTCGTCAATTGAAATTTTTTCATTGAATATAGATTTAGATAAATTTTCTGCAGCTAGTTGATATTGGGGATCATTCATTAATGCTAATGATTGAAGAGGAGTACTAGTTTTTTGACGAACTGGAGAGCAAAAATCTCTAGTTGGTGCATCAAAAATCATCAT
>MDTC01029072.1_pt1 | contig 11061 bp, 4 predicted proteins | sample 811181 | NCBI WGS metagenome assembly MDTC01 (sample SAMN05326644, study PRJNA326480) | marine metagenome | isolation source: seawater | place: Pacific Ocean: North | collected 2011 | reverse complement strand
TTTAAGAAATTGAATTAGGAATTCAATATTTTGTTGTAGATTTTTATTATTAAACTCAAGAATAATTTTATTATCCCCCTCGCTGATTTTTACTAACATGAAGCCTTCATTGTTTAATAAGTTTACCTTTTTTGAGTCAACATAAGCATTCCAGTAACCTGAATAAATCTCATTAAAGTATAAATAACCATTTCCTTTAAAATTGTTAATTGTTATCTCAACCAACTCTGGGTTTATTCTCTTGATTTCGTTTGGAATAATATACTTACCATTTTTTTTACCTAAGTGAATTATTGGTTCGACATCTACATTTCTGTACACACTTAACTCGTTTGTTTCCAAGATTTTTTCAAGACTTAACTTTTCAAATTCACAATTTTTATTATTTGCTATTAGGTATTCAATATTTAATAAGTTTATATTTTTTGTGAAAAATTGATCCTTTTTGTTATGTGTATAATACCTTCCTCCAATATCGCCAGGAGGAGTGCTTGAAATAAATTTAAATTTATTATTGTATTGTGTATTTGGAAAACTTGCATATAAACCTGCCCAATATAAATCATTGTTAAACAACAAAGTAGAACCTGGAGTCATTGGAAGGTGTTCGTTATCATTACAAATTGACATTATTCTTGTGTTGTAGTTATCAAAACTTAATTTTTCATTTAATTGTTTTAATCTTAAATTAGCATTGTTAGTATCGTTTAACATTCTGTGTGGAATCTCATTATTATAAAATGCATTAATTCTCGAAGTACTTGAAAGACATACAGCAAAAAGGAGTGTTACTAATACTAATTTATTATTTTTTACTTTCAAAAAATAATCTAATTTCGAAGCTATATAAATTGTAATTGAGAAAATTAAGAACGGGGCAGACCTTTGCCAGTTTGAAATAAAGTCTAGACCAGGTATCAAATTCACGAATGAATTCTGAATAAAGTTATTCATACTAAATAACAAAATACTTAGAAAAGTAAATAGGGAAAATTTTTCAATGGGACTATTTTTTGTTTTAATAAATATAAATACTAAGAAAAATAGAGATGAAATATAGAGTTGTTCATTAATTGAATATAGATAATAAAAGCTACTCTCGTTATCAATTATTCTTGAATTATCTATTATTCTTGGATTAATAAAATTTATAAGTTTATTAAAAGTAATATATTTAGAAAAATCATTTACAGATCTACTACCAACATTTACTACAACTTCAAAAAAAGGAAGGATAAAGTAAATACTTGTTATTATCGAAGTAAGAATTGCAGATCCAATGATTTTGTAATTTACAAATAATCGTAGTTCTTTTATGACGTAGATAAAAAATAAAATAACGAACAAATACATAAACAAAAAAACTAGGTTTTGTATATGGGCTCCAGTAGCTGATACGTAGAAACCAAGAACAATTAAAAAATATGATAACCATTTGCTTCTGCTTGATACCACTACACCATACAGTGTCAAAGCTAGACTCAATAAAAATGCAGGATAATGTAAAAATGTTTGCCAATTAATTATTTGATTGCTTGTTAGAAAAACATAAGCAACAATAATTGAGACTGTTCTTGTAAATTTTAATTCTACAAAAAAAAGTGTTATTAAAATCATTGCCATTATCAGATGAAAAAGAAAGTAAAAATTGGTCGCAAAAATAAAGTTAGGAGAAATTAAAAAAATTAATTTTCTAATTATGTAATCATTCGCATATTGTCCTTGAAGTTGATAACCAGCTCCAAGGTGGGGGTTCCACGTAAAAAAGTCCCCAAAATTTTTTATTTGATCAAACTGAACTAAAGATATAGGTAGTTGAGATTGAAAAACATCCCAGTCTGTAAAAATTTGATTAATTGACACATTATTAAAGAAAAGATATTGATAGCTTAAAACAATTAACAAAGAAGATATTAAATAAATTCCCTGGTTGCTTTTTAAATCAATTATCAATTTTGAAATTAACAAAAACAATAATATCCAAATTGTTAGGTAAGGTAAACTGTAACTTTTTGAATAATTTACTAATAACCTGTTCCATTTAAAAAATTGAAAAAGCGTAAATAAACATAAAAATATATGGAAATATTTTAATATAACTTTAGGTACAAAAAATGGGTACTCGAATTCTCCATCTTTGTTAAACAGTCTGTCTCCAAAACTAAAAGAAATAATTAATAAATAGATAGAAAAAATTAAAAAGTGAAATCTTGGGAATGGAATATAACTTAAATAAATCTTTTCTCCCTTTTCAAGTTTTGTTCCCTGACTATAAGATGATCCAATTACTCGATCCCAGCATTTATAATTTAAAAAACCATAATTTATTTCTCTATATTTACTTTTTTGGATGTAAATATTTTCTTCTTTAAAATTATTATTTTTAAGTGCAAGTGTTGCATTTTCAACAGAATAAAAACATTTATTATCAAAAATCGGAACAACCAAATCATCGTTATAAATCTGATTAGGCTTTGAAATAGTTACATATTTTGAACTTAGAAAATTTAAATTACTGTCTATTTGTGGAACTCTATTAAAAAAAAGCATAAAAAAACTTAATAAAAATAAAAAAATCGAAAGCAATTTTATAAATTTAGCTTTTTTAGATCCATTTATTAATTTAATAATTTTTTTAACTTGAATTTTCATTTGATAAATAAAAGATTAACGTTCATCAATTAATATTTCTAGTTTTGTAAATATTTCAATATGAATATTTGACTTAAAACTAAGAAGTATTTTTAAGTTGTTTAATTTCTTAATGAATAATTAAATTCAAAAAATATCTTTGAATATTTGTTTATCATATAAAAATGAAAAACAAAACAAAATACAGATACATAATTTTGTTGATATTAATTTTTCCTATTTTTTTAAGAATCGAATTCTTATTTAATAATAATTTTTATTTTACCGTAATGGAAAATTCATTATTTACATCAATGCTTATGTGGTTTTTTATGGTCTTATGTATTTATTATTTTAAATTAAAAGAGATTTATATATTTTTTGGTTCAGCCTTAATTATATTTCTATTTTCTCTAGAAAATTTAAATTTTGGAAATTTAATTCAAGATTATTACGATACAGATATTTACGACTTTCAAGAACCTGTTTGGCTTGAAATGCTTAATCAACGAACCAGCTTAAATTGGAATCAAAGAATAGGCGGTGGCCATAGATTAGTTGGTCAAATGCCAAGAGAGTACATAGTATTTAAATTAATTTCTATGAATATGTTCGATTCATTCAATTCTTATAATTTGTATGTGCTGTTTCATTACATTCTCAGTGGATGTATATTATTACAAGTTTCAAAGAAATTAGAGTTTGATAAGTATGTTTCTGTAATTTTTGCTTATACAGTTTTAAGCGCTGAATCATTGAGCTTATGGTATTCATTTATCCATTGGCCAGCTTTTGTAATTGGCATGACATTATTTATTTATTCTTTATTTTTTGAAAATTATAAAAAACTTTTAATTATAGCCATTGCTTCTTATTGTTTAGCAACATCTGCGCACTTACAACTTTATCTTATGATCTATATTTATATTGGTGTTTATTTTGTTGTTGAATTATTTTTTATAAAGAATATAAAAAAATTTTTTAAGAATTTAGGTTTTCTATTTTTAGCTTCAGCAACAAACTTTGTCTACCTATTCTATTTTTTTGAAACTTTATTTATTAGTGATAGGGTTTTTGTTGGTGAATCAATTAATATTCCTAAACTTGATTTAGTAACACTTGCTACCTTTTTTGACCCTTTTTACTCTTATCCCAAATTTTGGTTAATATTAAACAACAACTTGTACATTACTCCACTATTGTTTTTTTCTGTTTTTATATTAAGAAGTAACGACATAAAAATAAAAATCATCTTCTATTCTTCTTTGATTACTGGATTTTTGTTTTCAAAGTTAAACTTTTTTTCAGAGATTTTCCAAGAAATTATTTTTATTAAATACGTATCTAACTGGGAAAGGTTTTCTGCACTTCTTATTTTCACCATTGCTATTTTGATATTTGCAGGCATTAATAAGTATCTTGAGCTTAGTCATTTTAAAAATTCATATTTAATAATTTTATTTATTGTAGTTTCACTATTTTCTACCTTTGAACGTCAAAGTGTTAGATCTCAAATTCAAGTATCGTTTCCAAACAACATCGAAAATGAGTTTTCTAGCCTTTTAGACCTTACAGATGAAAAATATAGAATAACAGGAGTTTGTTTTTCTCCATCTATTTCAGATCTTGAGGCGCAATATTTTTATAGGCCCAATAGGTTTTTAATTTACAACAATTATTCAAGATGGTTTGATATTTACGATAGCTGGGTTACAAAAGGGTATAAAGAATATTATAAACGATTAACCGAAGAATCTTTCACAGGTATATCATATGGAGGAGGCTGGTTTCACACTAAAGAAAATAGAAAATATAATTTACAATTAGCAAAAACTGCAAATATTGGATATATATTATCTCCCAAGGATCAAAATTGTTTTGAAACTAGTGAGTTAAAACTTTTAGGTACATCACAAAGCTTAGATTTGTATCAAATTCCAGATACAAAAGAAAGATATTATTTCTCAAATAATTATTTCGAAACTGCAGAACTAAATGATGTCTCTGAAAACTTTTACGCTGGTTTCATTTATTATATTATCGAAAATGGAGTCAATTCAATTGAAAGATTTGGTGAAACTCAATATCAACAATCAAATGAATCTGTCTTTTGGAAGATAATCAAACAACCCTCAGAAATAGCTGAAAGCATTGACGAAGATGGGGCAAATGTTTTAATCTTAAATAATTCTAAAAGATATGGATTATTTGAAAATTATAATAACTTCTATAGCGCTGGTTCAGCAGAAGAATTCATGGCTTTATCAGACTTGGGATATAATAAAATAGGATATAAACATCCAGTATTCCTGAATTTTTTAATTAACAATTCTGTTGATTTTACTCCTTCAAGTTTAGATGATGGATTGTATTTATCTGATGATTTTTACAGGACAGAAATGGTAGATGAATTTTTAGAGTCAAAACACACACATGAAGCTACACAAGTTGAAGTTATTTCTGAAGTAATCCAAAATGGTTATTTCAATATTGAGTTAAATAGTCAAGAAGAAACTCTAATGATAATAAATGAAACATGGGATCCTGGATGGAAAGTTTTAATCAATGGCTATGAAAAAGAAATATTTATTGCTAACAGAGCATTTATGGGTATCTTTTTAGAAAAAGGCTATAGTAGTATCGAGCTTGTCTATGAAAATTTTAATTTACAAAGAGTTCCTAAAGCTCTTATGAATTTTTTTGGTCAGTAATTTATTGCACTTATATAATCTTTGTAAGACCCTACATAAATATTTGAATTAATACAGTAATCTAAAATTTCTTCATATACTTGCAAATACCAATCATACGGCATACAGTGCCAGTTCATAGAAATTACTTGTTTATTTTCTTTAACTTGCTCTAGCTTTTTTATTAATTCAATTTTGAATTTTTCTTTGTTTACTGCTTGAGCATTTAAGTACTGAACATCCATCCATTCAGTTGGAAACTCTATTATTGATTCATCACTGTTTGATTCATAGAGATTAAAAAAATGTTTACTAGAACTTATATCAATTGAAAGGTCATTCGATAAAAAGCTAGAATCATAAGCAAAATTCGAATTAATCCAAATATCGTATGAAACACCTCTAGTAAACCTGCCCATGTGGTGACGATTACCATAAATTTCTTCACCTATTATTTTTTCAAGATTATTCTTTTCTTTTAATAACAATTCAAAATTTGTAGAACTTTCTGGTGAGGAGTGAAGTCCGATTTCTGATTTGTTGTCTTTAATTTTTTTTATTATTGCTTTTAATTTTTTATCAGATAAATCATATTTTGGATTAAATAAAGAACGATTTTCTTTATCATGTGAAAAAATAAACCAGGTTGATCTAATATCTTTATTTTTTTCGATTTCAAGAACGTCTTCATATAACCAATTTGTTTTGAAAAACACTTGTTCTAAAAAGTGAGGAATTGAAAAGAAAAATTTTAGAAGTTTCCCAAATCTTAAGTAGTTTAGTAAGTAATATAAGCGACCTAATCTATACATTAGATTAGTTTGCAAATAATCAATATCATGGGACAGCAACACTACACCTTCATATCCTTCAGGAACATATGAAGCATTGCCGTTGTTAAAAAAATTTTTTAATTTTTGAACAAAAATTTTTACATCGTTGTCTTCTCTGTAATTATCAATTGTTGAAATGCCTTTCACAGCATTATTGCTTTCAAGAACTAATTGTGAAGCTATATATTGAATATTTTCATATGTAAAACATATAAATTTTTCACTATCTTTCATTACTAAATCTGTAGATATTCCAACATATGTTTTTTTCGAATCTTTTTTATATGAACGTATCCATGACTCAGACCCAATTAATATAAAGATATTTTTTTTGTTTAGGTGAATATAATTGATCAAAGATATCGCAACAAGAGTATTGTTTGTTACTAATGATTCACTTTCACTTGACCAGTTCATAATAAATTACAATTCATAAGTCAGCATTAGATTATTATACAGTTGTGAACTACAAAATAGGCTTTATAGTTTCTGAATTTCTGCCAACAAAAAATATTATTCTAAAGTCATTACAAAATTTAAATCCCCAATCTTTGACTATTTTTTCAATTCCCATTTACTCTCCCGGAAAAAAAGGAAATAATAAATTACTTTTAAGAATATTTCGTGAAACAAATCTGGATTATATATTCTTTAAAATATTTGACACGATTATTGTTCGTTTTGTTAGGTTGATTAAGCGAAGTCGTATTGAAAATTATGCAAAAAAATTAAATATTCCTTTTCATTCATTAAGTGGAAACATCACAGAACTAAATCTCGCTATTGAAAACAACAATATAGATATTTTAGTCTTATCAACAAATCAAATTATGCCAAAATCTACTTTAGACATACCAAACTTAATTGCAATTAATGTTCATCTAGCAAAACTTCCTGAATATGGAGGCCTTTTTAATCAGTTCTGGCTCATGCTTAATGATGAAAGTAAAAGCTTTGCCAGCGTGCACAAAGCCTCAAAAAATTTAGACGCTGGCATAGTACTCTTAGAGGACTCAGTTGATGTAATAAAAAGCGAATCACTAATGAGCTTATATTTGAGGACAGCTGAAGTGGGCGGAGAACTGTTGCATAGTTTTTTATCAGATCCTAAAACATATTTGAAAGTCAACTTAGAACAAGAAAAAGTACCTCATATAAGAGGATTGCCTACAAAACAGGACATGAAAAAATTTAAATCAAAGTCTTTAAAGTTAATTAAATTAAAAGATTTTTTTACTATTGAGATATTTTAAGTCTTCAGTGTCAAAATTTTTTACGTTGATCTTCTATCTGGTGATATAGTTTATGTACTCTCTGATGAGATAATATATTTTCATCAATAGAAAATGTAATTAAAAAGATAAACTTGATTTTATTTTCTAGATATTCGATTAGATAGTTTAAATAATAAGGCAGAAAATAAATACATTGATAACAAATTAGGCAATAACCACCATCTGCTTCCGTATTCATTAGTCAAGACACTGAACATAATATTTAATAAAAACATTAACAAAATTAAATTATCCATTGAGAACTCTCTATTTATACAGAAAATAAATAAGAAAGGAACATAAACCCATATTCCTAAAGGAGAGGTTATCTTAAAAGCATTGCTCATAATTGGATTTAGGACTCTACCTAAAAAAGAATTTTCGTTAAGTGATTGAGGAATAGTTCCATCTTTATTGAATAAAGGATTATATATAAAACAGTTTTCATATTTACAATCTCTGGACCCCTTTCCATATAATGCTTGAACGTTTTTGTAAATCTCTTTAAAACTCTCAATTGAAAATAAATTAATTGCATATTCTAAAGTAGAAGAACTATTTTGAATTCCATCTCCCGATATATTTGTTGATACTGTAGTGGAAAATACGAATGATTCATTAATCAAAAAATTGAATGACATTACTAGTAAAAAACAAATTAAAAACAAAAGTAAAAATTTATATATAAGATATCTCTTTTTTGCTATCAAATATATAAAAAAAATAACAATATTGATTATTCCAATAGGTCGAACAAGAAGACTTAAAAATCCAAGTAGAAAAGAAATATTTAATCTACTTTTATCTAAAAAATTAATCATTCCGACAGATAGTAAAATGTAGGGAATCTCACTTATTATTAATGAAGAAAGTTCATAATTGTTTTGCATCAAAGAGAAGTAAATTATTCCATATATATATAAATTTCCAAACTTTCTCCGACTTAGTTCTCCAATAAAATAAATAGCCAATATAAAAATTGATAAATAAATATATTTTGCAAAATCATAAAAATATATTGAAAGTAGACCAGATATAACTGGTTGCCCTATTGGCCACTGCAAAAAAGGATCTGATTCACAAGATAAAGCTAACTTACCGCAGCTAAATAATGTCTCTCCCAAATATCTGTATGAAGCTGAATCTGGAACTGTTTCCCAAAAATAATTTGCCGGAATTTTATATATATTTATAATTTGAAAAACAAAAATAGCTAGCAAAAAATAAGAAATATTATTATTGAGATTAATTTTTCTAAATAAAAATAAAGAAAGTATAACTAAGTTTACTAATACAAAGAAAACCCATAATGGAGGATCGTTTAATACCCAATCACTGTAATCAGAAATTCTAATATTTTTGTTTTGTATTAACCAAGCATTCAGTAATAAATAATTAAATAATAATGACTGAAATAACGGATACGAAATTTTTGAAATATTTAGAAAGCGTTGCATCTAAAAGTCACAATTCTGGATTTTTACTTTAATCTTATTAACCACAACTCAAATTTCTAAATTAAACCCTGTGGCCACAGGCAGAATCGAACTGCCAACCCCTTGTTTTTCAGATATGGGCTATCCTTTTGACCTTAGCTAATTATAACTAATTCTATTTGAATATATGCTAGTTATACAGAGCCAATAGATCGCGGTGAGCGTGCAATAAAACAGACTTTAAAAGTGAGCATGTCACGATTTAATCACTGTTTTTATATGAATTAAATAACAACATAAAATGAGTGAAGTTGCTCAAGAAGTTAAATGATTTTTAATAATTTAATATTTGGTCTGCATTCATATAAACAATTTTTCCAGAAATTGGATCTTGATAGTAGACTTTTATGTTTTCGATATTTGTATTCGATATTTTAAATAATTTATATTTTGGAATTTTTGGAAATCCTGGATTAACCATTGAACTTTCTTCAACATCAAGGGTTTCATTTATGTTGTAAATTAAAACTTTATCAGTAGAGTCAACTTCTAGGGCAATAATTTTTATATTGTTAAATTGATCTGGTTGGTCAAAAGCTGTAGACCATATTTTAAGAACTACACAATCACTATCTTTATAAAACTCAGATTTTACCAATTCATAATTATTCACTTTGTACTCAAACAAATTAGTTGATAAATTATTTAGTGTTTTCAACTCATCACATTTAGGATTATAAAAAGATTCTTGATTGTATTTTCTTGAAGAATTACTAGCAAGAGATTCTAAACTTTTTTCTGAAAAACTTCTTGGCCTTATTAAAAAATCCTCAACATTCAGTTTTTCTAATAGCCAGAACTCCTTGATTAAGAATTTGTACCAAGAATTTTCAACCTCTATAAGTTCGTTAATCAAATCTCCTTCTAGTAAATCTTTACTTAATTCAAAAATAGTTGATGAATAATTTTTAAAAATCTCAGGATCATATAAAAGCTCTTCTACAAAACCATCAGTAATAGTTGTAATCTTACTACTGTGTGCGTACCTTTGATGAAGACTGGCATCATAAGCTATTGGTTCTAAAAGGCCGCTTTCTGGATTGTAATAAAAGAGAAAATTATGAAATATTAATGGATGAATAGCTCCAAAAATTTCTGAAATTGCAATATAGCTTCCTATTAACTTAGCATCAAACACATCAGATGCTTTTACTCTTCCTTCTAGATATGCACGAAATTTTCCTTTTGCAACAACTTTGTATTCCTTAAGTTGTGAGTTTTGATTTATTTTTCTTGTATCAAGAGTATCAAACATAGCTGTTCTATAAGTAACCGCTCTACCCGATGCTGCAACAGGACCACCAATTAAGTCACGATATCTCGGTGCTTCAAACCTTAACACAACAGAATTTAATTTTTCCGATCTTTCAAGATGTTCTTTTGTTCCCACCTCTTCGATTTCAAATATTCCGTGATTTTTGCCATTTATATTCAAATTTATCAACTTTAAGTCAGTTGTTATAATTCCATAAGTATCAGCTACATACATAAACATTGGTTCAAGTTGAAAGTCTCTTACCAAAGGGTGCTGTAATGAAAATTCAGACATATCTTTGTAGAGTGAATTTTCCAACTCAATTTTAATGGATTCTTTATCCTTATACTGAATGTGGTCTAAACCGTTACCTTTAAGATTTATTTTGATATCAATTGTATTTTGTAGATTTTTTCTTATTTCACCTTTAACATTGATATCTTGTCTTTCATTTGATTGCTTGAAATCTAAAGATTTTGTTATTTCATTGTTTAGCTTTACCTGTTCCTCAAATGGAATTTCAATATAAATAGTTTCTAATGATTTTATAGATATATTATTTAAATTTTTTGGAGAACTTACAATTTTTTTTAAATAATCGGTAGTTGTGTAAACTCTTTCTCCTGAATTCATTCTTACTACCCCTTGATACCCTTTTTCCATGGCAAATAAAGAAAGTTGTACATTTATGTCTGATACAGAATTTGGTTTTAAGTTAATTACCCAACCTATTCCAATTAGAAATAAAATTACAAAAAAATACAATAATTTAATAACTCTCTTAGGTCTTTGAAGTTCAGTATTTAATTTCATAGTTCTTTTAAGAAAATTATAATTTAATTTATTAATATAACTTGATATGGAAGGTTTAATATCAGGGAG
>MDTC01272428.1_pt1 | contig 11062 bp, 7 predicted proteins | sample 811181 | NCBI WGS metagenome assembly MDTC01 (sample SAMN05326644, study PRJNA326480) | marine metagenome | isolation source: seawater | place: Pacific Ocean: North | collected 2011 | reverse complement strand
CTGATCGCTGCAGTTTCCATATCCTTGGCTCTTAATATTCGCCTACCGACGTTATGAAAATTTGATAATCCTGCTTCTTTCATTATTCCTACGATCTCGGGAATAATAGTTTCTGAAATGTCTGAAATTTTATTCTCCTCATCAATCGGACCAACGACGAATGAGCATCCAGAAGCTCTGACGATGATCAAATCTTCTGCAGAGGGTTGCTTCTCAAGCTCTACGCCAATGATTCTTCCCTGGGCGTCCAATCCCATTGCTCTCGAGGCCAAACCAATCCTTGGTAATGCCGCTGCCGCTCTTCCTCCTCCAGGAGTTGCCAAAGAGACTATGGCGCCATCTAAATCAAGATCAACTACCAACCTGAAAAGTCCCTCTATCCTATCAGCTCCATCTCTAAGGAGGATTAGCGATGAGCTATTCAAATGACTCGACAATGAGACCATTATAGCCTCTATCTCAGCATCATTCATAGGTGGTAAACTCTGTAAATCTAGTACAATCCCAGCAATCCCTCTGGCATTGTCTGGAAATTCTGCAAGCTCCTTCTCGCCTACTATCAATAGATCGCCCTCGTTCGGCCCCGTAGCGACAATACCTGGAATTCTAATTTGCCCATCCGGATAAGTCAAGCCTCTGGGGGACCTAATGATCCAAGGGACTGGTAATTTCAAAATCTCCTCGTCAGAACCAACCGGAATCACACTTATGGAGGTATCAATTATTGAGTAATCAGGAATTCTATCTGAACTGGAAGGACTAATCCCTATTCCATCAAAGCCTTCGGATACCCATCGCTTGGGCTTGATACATCCCATCGTAGATTCCTCATCTGGAACCAAAACCAATGCGTCTTCCTCAAGGGAAAGACCTAGTGGCTCTAGGAAATCTTCCAGCTCAATGACTTCTTTATTCGTTATCGATCTCATCATCGAACCCTTTCCGGGAGGTGGACAACTGCCTGCAATAATCACTCTACCCCCCTTCATACCTAAACCAGGGTCAGGTCCAACGGAACCCATGACAATCAAAGTTCCCCCTGACATTCCCGATCCAGCTCCAGAAGAGGCTTGTCCTCTGACGACTACTATTCCTCCTTTCATCCCCGCACAGGCATCCTTGCCAGCAGAGCCCATAACTGTCACACTTCCCCCATTCATATTCATTGCCAGCCTGTCTCCAACATCCCTCTCCACAACAACTCTGCCATCAGATTGAAATGCGGCCAGCATTGACTCGCAACTCCCCTCAATATTCAGGGTACCTCCTCTATTCATCGCTCCAACGCACTCTCCTAGATTACCGAGAAGAAGTACTCTAGAACCCATGGGAAGATGAGTAAGTACACCAAAGTCGCCGTCTCTAGGCTTAGTGTCCCCACCGGATCCATAACCGATTTTTACCAAGCGATCTTTGTCCATCGCCTCAGGCAACATTCTGGCGATTTCTCTATTGAGTTTGACACTCCTTGAGGTCTGGTCCCTCATCGCCACATCACTCCGAGTCTAGTAATGGTCTTCATTGTGACGGACATTTTTCATCTGTTGATAAATAGCTTAGTTGAGTTATCTTGATAGAGCATCGGCTAGAGGGGTTAATGTTCAGGGGTTAGTATGGCACGAGTGAAAGTAGCTATCAATGGGTATGGGACAATTGGAAAGAGAGTTGCGGATGCAATAGACGCACAGGATGATATGGAGATTGTGGGAGTAACCAAGACAGGTCCAAGCTTCGGTTGTGAGATGGCAGCTAAGAAGGGATTTGACCTCTATTGTACATCTGACGACAAAGACATGATTTCTAACTTCGAGAATTCTCATTTTGTTTGCAAAGGTGGCCTCACAGATCTGCTTTCCAAATCCGATGTAGTCATAGATTGTTCTCCAGGAAAAATGGGTGCAGCTAATCTCAAAAAGTACCAAGAGGCTGGAGTAAAGAGTATATTTCAAGGAGGGGAGAAACACTCACTGACCGGACTTTCTTACACATCTTGCGCAAATCATATGGAAAATTTCGGGGCAGAAACAACAAGGGTTGTTTCTTGTAATACCACAGGACTCTCCAGAACACTGGTGCCATTGTATGACTTGTGCGGATCTCTGAAAGTAGAATGTACAATGATCAGAAGAGCGGCAGATCCAGGCGACTCGAATAGAGGCCCCATTAACGCTATAAAACCGGTTTTGAAGGTACCCAGCCATCACGGACCGGACGTGATGACAGTAAAGCCAGAAATCGAGATCAATTCGCTTGCAGTGGCAGTACCAACAACGATAATGCATGTCCATGCAATCATTGCCGATCTTCCAGAGAATCACGGCCTCACCACCGAAACAATTCTGGACATATGGAACGAAACTCCGAGAGTTATCGTGATGAACGGCCAGGGCAATAGGATTACAACCACTGCCGAGGTAATGGAGATGGCCAGAGATATCGGAAGAAAATGGGGAGATCTGCATGAAATTTTTGTCTGGGAGGATGGAGTAAGACTAATCGGAAATAGACTGTATTATTTCCAAGCAATCCACCAAGAGAGTGATGTGATCCCTGAGAATGTAGACTGTGTGAGGGCTCTAATGAAACTCGAGGGAAGCTGGACCGAAAGTGTCACCAAGACAGACCAAGCAATTTCCCGATATTACAATATTTGAGCTTTTTCACGGCTTTTTAGTCATAATCGGTTGTGATTATTCTATAATCAGCTTAGGTTAACTGTCAAAAGGCTGGTTAGGTTCCGAAGGAACCATGTATGCAAGGAAATCAACTTTCCTTGTCCTTACTGTTTTGTTGTTCTCTTCATGGTCGGGAATGGTTTCCGCCTCCCCTCAAGGTACAGATTCGATTCAATCTCCAAACCACGATAACTATCATTTTGAAAAATGGTCACCTCTGGAATTTGCCTCAGAGCATGTACACCAAATTAGGCAAACTTCAGGATTAATACATTCTCCGTATGGCTCATTTGACCCGCTTATGGATGAATACCCAACCTTTGGAGCAATGAATACCGGCGATTATACCTACTCAGATAGGCCAGTCTTTGTGATCCAATCCGAAAGCTCTGACATTTCGGGAATATCTTCCTCAGTGGAAGAGGTAGGAGGCGCAATACTGGATTACATGCCCGATAGTGCGCTTCTTGCGAGGCTACCCGTAGATGTTGATGCTGACAATTTCTTAGTTTCTCTGGCCAACGTAAGGTGGTCGGGGCAAATGCCAGATATCTGGAGAGTGTCTCCTGAAATCCTAGGTAACATGTACTCCCCTTCATCACAATTAAATCTGCAGATTTTACCAGCTAACGACCTAACAATAGAAGAGCTGATATCTCTCGAGAGGGACCTATCCCTGATTTCCGGTTATGATCAATCAACCAATTGTGACGCGTGGCTGTGTACGGTTGAAAGTGTTGATTCGATCTGGATTCCTCTATTATCAAAAGATTGGAGAATTTTGCACATCCAAACCACAAGCATAGCATCGGTATACAATAGTGTGGCTAGGGACATATCCGGCGTACAAGGGGCATATGAGCAATCATCAATATCCCTGGACGGAACAGGTGAGGTCATTGCTATTTCAGACACCGGCCTAGATGAAGACCATGGTGATTTCGACGGAAGAATAAGATCAGTATACAGCCAATTTGGTCCAGATAATGATAACTCGGACTTACTTAGTGGTCACGGAACCCACGTAGCCGCAACGCTCCTAGGAGACGGCTCCGGTCAATCGTCCGCACTAGGTATGGCACCTGGAGCAACATTTCACATGTACACTCACGAGTCTCAAAGTGGCTTTTTCGGTATTTATGGCTCATTATACGGTCTATTTACACACTCATGGAATCAGAATGCTAGGATACATACCAATAGCTGGGGCACAACAAACTTAGGCAATTACAGTCAGACATCTTCCAATGTAGATGATTTCGTAAGCGACTATCCCGCCTATATGGTCCTATTTTCTGCCGGTGATATTGGAGGTACTAATGATTCTGGCATCACCCCTCCGGGTACCTCCAAGAATGCTCTAACAGTGGGTGCTTCTACAACTGGGTCTTATGGCTCAGAGCCTTCGGGAAGTGTGGTTTCTTTCTCATCACAAGGACTGACCAATGATGGCAGAATAAAGCCAGAAATTGTTGCACCCGGAGTCCTCATTTGCTCGGCAAGAGCCCAAGAAGCAACTCTGGTCGATGGGCAATCCTGCTCCGGATTAACGCATGATGACGGCACTACGCCACTTTATGTCGCGATGAACGGAACCTCAATGGCAACACCTGTTGTAGCTGGAGCCTCTGCACTTGTCCGACAGTTCCTGAGGGCAGAAGGAATCAGCGAGCCTAGGTCTGACCTGATTAGAGCAATTCTAATCAATGGGGCAGAAGATATCGGAGATAGTAATGTGCCAAACCCGTCTGAGGGGTGGGGACAACTATCACTCGACAACAGCCTCTTCCCAGTGTCCGAAAATGGAGTGGAAATGGATGTGATGTATGATTATTCAAGAGAGCTTTTTCCAGGTCATGGATTCACCTACACATTCGATGTAAGTCCAGGCGCAGGACTAGATGCTACTCTGGCTTGGAATGACCTAAAGGGATCATCAGTCGCAAATCAGTCGGCATCTCGTTTAGTTAACGATCTTGACCTTTCTGTTACTGCTCCTGATGGGACAATTTACCTTGGAAACGAATTCATATCTGGATTCAGTGTATCTGGTAACTCCAAAGATTCTCTGAACAATCTAGAAAGGGTAAAAATTCAGGATGCCTCGCCCGGTGTATGGACTGTTAGAGTAGGAAACTCGGGGGGGGATACTCAGGGCTACTCTTTGGTATTCTCGGCTGTAGCGAGTGAGATTAGTGAGGCTGATTTGACTGTTTTCGAAGGTTCTATATCAACTTCGGTTCAAAATCCACTGCAGGGCGACACAATTCTAATTGAGGCCGCTTGGGGCAATCAAGCTACCGCAACAGCATCACATTATGACGTGGAAATCCACGATGTGACCACTGGAAACCTACTACACACCTCAAGAAGATCGCCAATTACAGGAGGTGGACTTGACTCACTCTCGTTTCCCTATTCGTTCTCATCAACAGGTGAGCACATACTCAGACTATCCCTTGATTCATCTTCAGAGATATACGAGTTGAATGACGAGGTCAGTGGCATCAACAACAACATAGCTGAGATAATAGTAGAGGTTTCTCAAATAGGAGTAAGAATTACTCCTTTGTTGGAAAATGGAAATCTGCCATCCAATCCATTGGAATTTGAAGATTCAAGAACTAGAAGCATGAATCCGAGGGAGACCAACTCTGTATACTTCCCTCTGGAACTTAGAAATGAAGGAACCTCTACTATATCCGTTCAACTCAGCGTTTCTCCGGTAAATATTGTGTCAGAAAATGGGGTCTTGCAACCACCATCTGATGAATGGTGGAAAATCCTCAATCAGACAGGACCATGGGAACTTGGGCCGATGGGTAGTGAGGGAGATAGGATTGTGATTGAGCTAAATCTAACTGCTCATCCTCAATCCACCTCCTCGTCCCTTCCAGGAGAGGTTTACGCCCTTCCAGGTACGTTTGTAACCGATTTGAATCTATTTGACGTAAACGCTCCCACCGTGAATAATGTAATCAGACTGGAAGCTGAGGTGGACAGAATCGAGGGCCTGGTCACAGTTCTAGCTGGAGAAGGAGGTGCAGAGGCCGAACCGGGACAGTGGGCATCCTTCTCTCTTGCAGTAGGAAATGATGGGAATGGCCCCACCCGATACATGGTATCTTGCACAACTGAAAATTCATGGCCAGTGAATATCTGGGATTCTCAGTCCTCAGAACTCCTTACAGACCCCATAGGCAGGTTACTATACACTACCCTACCAATAAAAATTCGGGTTCCGAAATTACCGAACGGTGAGCCCGCGGCGGGAAGTGTTGAGGATGTGACATGCGTGACTGAATCTGTCAACGATCCTTCTTTGAGTATTTCCAACACCGTATCCGTACTCGTTCTGGCCAATGATGACTTCGTAACAGATATATTTTCAGATTCTGGTAACCCTCTAGGTCCGTTGGCATTAGCTTCCGATAGGGCCGTGATAAACGGAGATATGGTGACTACGATATTAGAAGTCAGCAATAATGGTAATATCCCGATGACCTTTGAAGTAGATGCCTTCTCTTCCCTCAACACCTGGCCGATTCAGATTGTTCACGAGGAAGAGGAATCAATGGATTCTATTTCAGTTGAAATATTATCAGGCCAAGTAGCAGTTTTCCAGATTAATACTTTAGTTCCAATGGCGGCCCAAATGGGAGAGTCCAATACAATCACAACGAGGGTGACACACATCGGAGGAAATACGATTTCGAATGGGACCAAGCTAGTTGTCAGAGAACTTGCAGAACTCGATATTTCTGGAGACTCCTCTATATCCGCAGCCCCTGGATTGACTGGAGTAGCTAATATCATGATTCAGAATTCTGGCAATGTTGATTTGGTAGTGTCCCTTACTCTTGGTACCATACCTTCGGATTGGTCCGGCGGATTCATGACTGCTGGAAGTTTCGCAATGAACATGAATCAGCAGGCTGTCGTTTCTGTCGCTTTAGAGCTACCAGGCGCCGTTCCTGCAGGCCCTCAGGAAGAATCGATTCCAGTCATAATTGAATATACTACACCTGCCTTGGTGACACATTCCGAAACTGTTTGGCTAGAAGTTTTTGTCCTATCGTCCGCATGGCTAGATCTATCTGTTCCAGATGACACTGTAGAAGGAGTATCATCCGGGAATCCTGCTACTTTCGACATTACCTTGCAGAACATCGGTAATTCTCAGACTGAAGTCTCCGTCGAGGTAGACGGTGATGAGAATTGGAGATTTGATGTCGACCCCTCATCAGCAGGGACGATAGAGCCCGGAGAATCGATTTCCATAGAGGTAGTAGCAAACCCAGGGGGGAATGCAGAATATGGTATTGTTGGGTTGGACGTTTTTGCAAATGGTACCGGGCAAATCGAGGTTTCAACTAATGCTTACCTAAAATTGCAAGTCAGCAAAGCAAGGGAATCCACAGAGGGACTCATACCTTCATGGGCCATAGGATTGATCTTTATTGTCGTAGTTTCAGTATCTGCTACACTGATTGTCAGGGCGAGAAGGTCTTCTTCTCTGGCGGCACGCCCCGATGAAGAACTGATTCCACCCGGATCAGCACTACTTACTGGCTCCACAAATGAGAGAAGAGCGGCCGCTTTGGAGACTAGCGCTTCAGGAGAAGTCCTCACTGGTACTGTATCCGAACAAGAACTTAATGAAGCAATATCTTCATCATCACTCCCCTCACTAAATATTGAAAAGACGCCTGAAGGAGCTCCTCCCCTGCCACTTTCAGGGCTTCCAGAAGGATGGACAATGGAGCAATGGGTAGCTTACGGTAATATGTGGTGGGAACAAAACCGTCCGTGAGCGTTATCAGTGTTAGCCGCTTGGGATGCCCATGTCTGCAATCTCTAGACAAGCACCTTCCATCATACTATTCGGCCCTCCAGGTGCCGGCAAGGGAACTCAAGCAGTGAGGATTAGCCATACTACCGGTAAGCCACAGATCTCCACTGGTGACATGCTCAGAGAAGCAGTGAGAGAGGGTACTGATTTGGGGAATGAAGCTAAGGGATATATGGATCGTGGATTGCTGGTCCCAGATTCCATAATCATCGGCCTGATATCTGAGAGGCTCAAGCGTTCGGACGCCTCAGAGGGGGTTCTCTTTGATGGATTCCCGCGAACCATCGCCCAGGCCGAGGAATTATCCAGCATAGCTGAAGTGTCACTAGTAATTATGATACAAGTTCCCGATGAAGATATCGTGGAGAGAATAGTTGGAAGAAGAATGGATCCTGAAACAGGAGATATTTACCATACTAAATTCCGACCAGCTCCCCCCGAAATACTCCCTAGGCTTATCCAGAGAAAGGATGACAATGAGGAAACTGTAAGAAGTAGGCTTAACGCATACCATCAGCAGACAAAACCCTTGTCAGAATGGTATTACAAATTGTCCGAAAAGACAAATCTGAGAGTAATCTCAGTAGATGGAAGAGGTAGCATAGATGAGGTTGCAGAATCAATCAACCTAGAGCTGGAGGTGCTTTGATTGTCGGGGAGGTTCCGCAGAAGGTCAAATCTGAAGAAGGCACTAGCTACAGAAGCAATTAACGATTTACATCACGTTATGAAAGAAAGCAACGATCAGAGTCTTTCTGATGCTTCTGCTAGATTAATCCTAAGAATAGGTAAAAAATACGGAGCTAGAATGAAAAATTATACGGGTATAGCGGTATGCAGGTCATGTAAATTAGCGATGGTTCCTGGAAGGAATTCCACAGTTAGGATTCGTTCCAAATCAATCAAGTATACTTGTGGAGTATGCGGTAGAACCAAGACGATGGGACCTTCGTTCAGAGGTTAAGAGTATGTCTAAAATTCCAAGCAGGATAGTAAGGGAGTCTTCCCATTCAGAACTCCCAATAACCGTTAGGATAGGAAAATCAGGAGTTATTGACTCAGTGATAGATGAGCTTAAGGATCAACTTTCAAGCAGGTCTTTAGTCAAGATCAAACTCAACCGAGGAGTAGCATCTGGGTCTTCTGAAAGAATGGAGATTTTTACCGCTTTAGCCACTAAAACGTCATCCGTTGTTTCATTCAGTCGAGGTAATATCGTTGTTCTTTGGTCTGGCAAATAATGCATGCAAGTCTTGAATCTACATCAGTGATATATTTAGGTGTAATTTGCTTCGAGACGTCATGCAGCTTACAAGAGCCCTTGCAGCGACCTCTGAACCAGGAGTATGGACTCCGGCAGAAATGCCAGAATGGGCCGTTCCAGCGGCATTTGGCATTCTCACTATCGTCTATGCACTGATAGTTTTCGAAGTGGTCCACCGAGCTCTGGCAGCGGCCGTTGGAGGAATAGTGGCAGTAATCACTCTCCATGTCATCGGAAACGGTCCGGATCTAGGTACTGTGGTAACTTGGATAGATGAAGAGACAATTGGCCTACTAATTGGGATGATGGTAATTGTTGATATCCTCGGAAAGACAGGAGTTTTCGAATGGGCCGCGGTACAGGCATATGCTTTAAGCGGCGGTTCCATCTGGAGATTATCGATTATACTCTGTACAATAACAGCTGTTTTCTCAGCATTTTTGGATAATGTGACCACGATACTCCTAATTGTCCCTGTTACAATACAGATAGCTAAGGTTCTGAATCTAGAGCCAATACCCTTGATAATAGCGGAAGTAATGTTCTCAAATATTGGAGGGGCGGCAACACAAATTGGAGATCCCCCTAACATCATAATTGGAGCACAACTGTCATCCCAGGCACTTTCCGACAATGTTATTCTTGCAGATCAAGGAATAGCTTTCATCGACTTCATCATCCACGTTGGTCCTGCTGTAATAATCGCTATGGCACCCTCATTCTGGCTCCTATCCAAGTTGGAATCTGAAGGTCTTTCAGGAGAGAGGCATCGCAATTTAGACCTTCTACGACTTAGGTACAATATCAGGGATGCAGAACTATTGAAGAAATCAGGATTCATCTTGATTCTAGTTATTCTGGCGTTCTTCGCCCATTCTAGCTTTCCTCATCCTATCTTCACAGTAGCCACCATAGCGCTTGGAGGGGCTGTTCTCATGCTCCTAGTTACTTCTCCACATCATGTTGAAGGGCCGCTTGAAGCAGTAGAGTGGACAACTATAATTTTCTTTGCAGGGCTTTTCATCATGATTCATGGTCTAGAATATATGGGCCTTATTGATGCAATAGCTACTGGTATTTCCGATGCTATATCACAAGCCTCAGAGGAAAATAGGCTGATGGTCGCCGTCCTACTGCTCCTTTGGGTATCGGCAATTGCGTCTGCCTTTATCGACAACATACCCTACACGGCAACTATGGTACCAGTAGTAATAGAGCTTGCAAGTGATCCAGAACTCAATTTACAACTAGGTCCACTGGCATGGGCACTAGCTCTCGGTGCCTGCTTGGGAGGAAACGGTACGATTATCGGCGCCTCAGCTAACGTTGTGGCAGCAGGACTGGCAGAGGAAGCAGGTCATGATATCTCATTCAATAGATTCTTCAAGACAGGTTTCCCGATAATGTTGCTAAGCGTGGCCCTTGCTACTGTATATGCCGTAGTTAGGTATGCAGTGGACTGGCCAAATGAGATGGTCAAATGGGTAATCATAGGTGCAATGATGATAGCATCACTTTCACTTCTGCCATCGATTTACGGAAACGCCCCTACAGAAAGCGCGCACTATGAGGCAGAGTAGGAGAATTACTGCGACAGCATCAAGGGATATTGCCTCGAGCCACTATTATGAGGGTGTGCGAGGTATGTGGTATGGCCACTAGATCTGGTATTTGTCTGACCTGCGGGACCGAAGAAAATGAAGAAAATATTTCTGGCGTAACAAATATTCTTCATAACCAGGAATCCCAGAAAACTACACTACCATTTGATCTTCAGGAGTCAAACAAGAGAAAACTCGAAACCCCTGTTTTTGGACTCGAAGCCTCCCCGGTATATCATCAGAAGGAGAAGAAAGTAGAAAACGGTGAAAAATCAGGTTTTTTGGATAATATTCCATTTGGAATCAAGGATGCTCCAAAATCCTCTATTCCAGGAGGGTTAATATTTGGACTCTCAGATACTCCAGATAGTGAAGAATAACCGTGCTACTGAGAGATGTTTTCGCTGGCTAATGAAAGCTAACATTCCCGGTTACTTCAAATACCGAATGTAGGTCGCGGGGATGCTTAGAGTGCTCCTTGGTACAGTCGTGTATCAGGGTAAGAAGGTTGAGGCCGTTACGCCCTGCGGGGAGACGTAGTGGTCAGAGAAACCTGAATTGATATGCCTGGAATACCAGAGGAACCACCTCTTCACTTGTGGAGAGGCGGTTAAAACTCACACAGGTGGGTATGTGGAATCACAATGATGCTACAACCCGACTGGGGGAT
>MDTC01198030.1_pt1 | contig 11062 bp, 7 predicted proteins | sample 811181 | NCBI WGS metagenome assembly MDTC01 (sample SAMN05326644, study PRJNA326480) | marine metagenome | isolation source: seawater | place: Pacific Ocean: North | collected 2011 | reverse complement strand
TGTTACTGGAGATGCAACCATGTCTTTTTTTTGTGGCTGAATGACATTATGGGCCTTGTCACTTACTTTTTGTAATGATTTAATGACTTGAGCATTCATCTGGTTAAACATCCCAAAAAGGAAAATACAGTATGCTATTGCTTTCATGAGTTTAATTTTCGCTTATCTATTGTAGAAAATGTTTTTCTTTTTTCAAGATAGTAGTTGATCAAAATGTTGCCTCGATACTTCACAATAGGTTCAGCATCTTTTAATAAGTCTTTCCTTTTTTTGTAAAGGCTACCAAAATTGCTGTAAAGCGCCATATGTGCTAAAAATACTTTCCAGAAAAAAGATATTTTCCCTTCAAAAAGAAATTTATAGGCTGCGATGCCGTCAAGCGTCATTCTTTTAAAAAGCATAGGGAATAGCCAACCTTTATGATTCTTAATAATTAGAAATAAATTATTTCTAAAATTCAGGTATACTTTCTGCGCTGACAAATAGGGGAGTGTTCCTCCTCCTAAATGGAAGACTGTGCTCGTTGGGATCACTTTGAATTTGTATCCCTTATGCCCAAGTCTAATACACAAATCAATTTCTTCCATGTGCGCAAAAAAGCTGCTGTCAAAACCACCAACACTGTGGAAGCACTCCGATCGAATAAGCATAGCGGCTCCAGAGGTCCAGGTTACATATGATTCTGACGCATATTGTCCTTTATCTTCCTCTACATGATCAAATATTCTTCCTCGACAAAACGGGTAGTAATTCTTGTCAATGTATCCACCACAGGCACCCGCATGCTCAAAGCTAGTAGGCTTAATTAAGGACAATACCTTTGGTTGACAAGCGCCAATATTGTTGTCATCCATCGCTTTTAACAAAGGTGAAAGATAATTTGGGCTGACCTCAACATCGCTATTGAGTAGGAAATAAAAATCATATTGCCCCTCTATTTGTTTTAAAGCATCGTTATAGCCTCCTGCGAAACCAGTGTTTTCATTGTTTTGAATGACTTTAACTCCGTCAATAGTTTTAATATAGTCTATGGATTTATCCGTACTGCAATTGTCGGCAACAATGACATCATAAGGACTGCTGTTTTTGATTATCTGTGTGAGGTGTTTTTTTAGATGTTCAACACCATTGAAATTCAGAATAACAACTGCTAGTTTTTTCATGATTTAGTACTGGCGGTAGTAATCGTTAGAGTTCCCACCCCAATGGTCAACATTATTGGAATTTGGATCATCTATATTTCCGTTAACGGTATTCCTTTTTGACAACATTTGGGGCCAGCGAGGATTTTTTAGTTCTCCTACCATGTCTGAGTGAAGCAATCTGTATGCTCTGTTGACGAGGTTTGGGTTGTAAAAGACAAATCTACGGTTGTTAAATACACCAATCTTATTGTATGTCCAGATTTCATAGGGATATTCCGATGGAGAAGTCTCCTTGTTGATTAAGGTGTTTGGTGCACCGTATTGAAGATATACACGACCTCTGTCAGTTTGAAAACCATCTTGAAAATTGTTGCCATAAACGGTTTCCACAAAGTCAACCTGATTTTTATATTTAATCCACGCCGAATAGGAATCAACCTGATCCGTTTTGACCCAAAACGCTTGAAGGTGTTTTCTACATTTTTCACGGTCTTTAGTTTTCAGGGTGCTAATAATATTCTTTACCTCAGCAGGTCTGGCAATTGGAATGAGGCTTTCTAAATAGAATCCAACACTGTCCGAGGGAATAGATGTCTGAAAGGCAGGGTCGAGTATAATTTCAGTAGTCACCAGACTTGTGGTTATTTCATTACTTCGCTCAAATGAGATGCTGGTGCTACATATTTCGTTTAACGTCTCATCCACCATAGAAAGCTTTAAAATGTAGGACCCTGTCTCGAGCAATTCAATATCGACAACGCCCAGATGAGGTTGAATTTGTGCCGTATCATACGTGATGATTTTGGTGAAGTCATCTACAACTTTGTTATTGGCTGCATTAATGATTTCTCGTTTTATCCTAACCTTATATCCACCTAGCTTGTGCGTATTGTAGGATTCAAAATAGATAGGCATTTGTGAAAGCTCTGTTGGGAAGAATTTGGAGAGCATAGGGATAATCTGATACCCAGATTTTTGAAAAATACCGCCTGCTGAAGATGGAACGGCATATTCTGCGATGGTAATGTCTGAAAAGCTGGAAACGTTCTCTTTAGTTTTTATAGTGAATTTCTCGGAACCATTAATTTTATTTTTGGTTGAATCGCCTAAGTCTTGAAGCTCTAGCTTTAGTGTATAGTTACCTTCATTCAATGCGAACCTTTTGATTTCAAAGAAATCTTCAACAATACTGTCTCGCAGAAGGAATTGAGGAGAATTTAAGATGTATGAATCTGAAGCGACCAAAGAGTCAGTGTCAAATATATCCATGTAGATAACAAGTGTGGATTGTAATGCCGAATCACCAATGTTTTTAAGGTGTGTCGAAATACCAGAAAACTGTAGCTGAATTTCAATATATGAACCAATGGCTGGGTGATAGAATTCTTTGAGGTCTAGATAAGCTTTGAGATTTTTCTTTTGCGCAGTAAAAGAACTTGTAAAGAATAGGAAAAAGGTGAAAATTAGAAGCTTATACATGCCCTAAAAATAAACTAATTTTTGCAGATTAGTTCAATTCGGATTCATCTATATTCACTCTTATTTTTTGAGAAAGCTGTCGGTTATAGGTCTCTAATAGAAATTTAAAGTAATTGTCTGTGCTTTTTGAGATGCACTTGGTGTAATGTTTCAATCGGTGTTCGATATGGTCCTGCAGAAATTCAAGGATTTCAAAGCCGTGCTCCATATCCTTTGCACTTTCTAGAATTACTTCAAAATGATTCTCCATGGATTCTTCAACAGCCTGCTTTCCTTTGATTCCATTATCAATACACTCGTGGTAGCGTTCTTTTATGTTGAAGCTTTCTAGTTTGTTTGTATCCATGAACTTATCATATCCCTTCGGGAACTGATAATTCGCCTCAAATTCCATGTCTTCTAGCTCAGATACCCTAGATTCAAGAAATCTATCTGGAAATTTAAAGGCATCCTGCCAATTGATATAATCTTGCCAAAGTCCAAACCTTCTTACATTATTTCCCAAATCAATGATGTGGAAGTTTGACTTGTTCGGAAGCTTACGTGAACCTCGGCCAATCATTTGATGATAAAGCGTAAGAGATCTAGTCGCTCGATTGATGATAATTGTTTTTACGGTTGGTTCATCAAAACCTGTTGTAAGAATTCCCACAGAGGTAAGGATCGCATTCGGTGTTTCTTTAAACCACTTTAAGATGTCTTTTCTATCCTTATCACTAAAAGTAGAGTCAAGGTGCTTGATATTGTAATCTAGTTTTTCGAATGATTCTTTTACCCGAATAGAGGTTTCAATTCCCGCATTGAAAATCAATGTCTTTTTACCTAAAGCCACTTCCTCATAAGCAAAAATTAATTTTTCTTGCATGAAGTAATTGCTGTAGAGCATATCAGAGCTAGTAATGGTAAAATCGCCATTGGTGCCAATTTTCAAACCATGAAGGTTGACGTCATAGCTGAACGTATCTGCATTGGACAAATAAGACTTTTCAATTAATCCGGCAATAGACTCCCCAACGAGCAATCGGTTGTAATTGTCTTTTAGTGGAAGGGATTTATTACTGCTTAAAGGTGTTGCCGTTACGCCAAGGATGTTGCAATCCTCATAATACTGGAATATCTTCCTGAAGCTATTGTAATGCGCCTCATCTACAATTACCAAACCTACGTTTTTAATAAAATCGTGGTCATCGGTAAGTCTGTTGTGAAGGGTTTCAACCATTGCGATAAAGCAAGAATACTCATCTTGATCTGGTAGGTCTTTGACCTCTGAATTAATGATTTTATTGGCGACTCCTATGGCTGAAAGTTGCTTTGATGTTTGGACAGAAAGCTCAATTCTATGCGTCAGAATTAATACTTTCTTTTTCCATTGTTCAATATACTTTTTTCCTATCTCAGAGAAAATAACCGTTTTTCCACCGCCAGTAGGTAGTTGGTAAAGCAGGTTGAAATCTTTGCCATTACTAGATAATTCGTTCAGAATTGTATTTACAGTTTCCTCTTGAAATGGATAAAGTTTTTTGGCTTTGTACAGGTCAACATCAATCATTCTTCCTTGTGTTTGGCAAGTTGCAAAAGTACGTCCTTTCTTTTAAAGACGCTAGAGAAAAATTGATTTATTTTACCCAATGTTCCATAAAAATAGCCCCAGCTATTGCAACGTTTAGCGATTCTGCATGCCCGCGGCCTTTTATTTTTAGTGGAAGGTTGATGTGCTGTCTTAGTTTTTCTGATATTCCACGGCTTTCATTCCCGAGGATTAAAGCATTCATAGATTGAAGCTCCGTGTCTTGGAATTCTTCTCCCTCGAGAAGTGCTCCTCCAACTTCTAGCTTGTTTTTGGAGAGGAATTCATCTAGGTCCTGGTACCACACATTAATTCTTAAAAAGCTTCCCATTGTGGCCTGTAAGGTCTTAGAATTGTATAGGTCAACTGTTTTGAGCGAGCAAACGAATTGAGTGATGCCAAACCAATCGGCTGTTCTCAAAAGTGTGCCGAGATTGCCTGGGTCTTGAACATCGTCTAATAGGATGACTTTTTTGTTTTGATCAAATTGTAGCTTTGTTTCCTTATGCAGGACAAGTAGAATAGCATTTGGTGTTTTTAAGGTAGAAATTCTTGACAGCTCGGCAGGGGAAAGGGTAAAAGTTTGGGGATGAAGTTTTGTCGAAATTTGTTCGAGGTATTCATTCGTGCAAATAATATCCTTAATTCGCTGAGGATGGTTTTGTATGACCTCATCACAAATTTTAACTCCTTCAACAATAAAACATTGTTCGAGATCTCTATTCTTTTTTTGATGCAGGCTTTTAATCCACTTTAAATGCTTTTGGGAGATTTTTTGCATATGATATTCCTTACTTTTGTATCAATTCAATGATGAAGATAAATAAACTTTGGTTGTATTATACATTGCTAGCGCTTTGCCTAAGCGCGTGCTCTATTTCTAAAAACGTACCCGAAGGTTATTTCTTGTTAAAGTCTAACCGCATAGAGTATGTTCAGAAAGTAAAGTTTGCATACGATTTAGAGGATATTTTAAAGCAACGTCCGAATCAAAGAACATTTGGAATGCTCTTGAAGTTACGTACCTACAACCTTATTGACTCCGCCAAGATTGTTAAAAAGAAAAAGAAGCACTTTGATAAGTTCCAAAAAAAACTGATCAAGAAAAAGGCTCGATACGAAAAGACCAATAACAAAAGAATTTCGAAGGCAAAGCGGAAGGGAAATACGCACTATCGAAGAAAGGAATTACAGGATACCATTTATAGCCATTTATTGCTTCGGGAGAGACTCAAATACCAATTTGGAGAAGAACCAATTGTCTTTGACTCTGTCGCCTATAAAAAGACGAATCAGCAGCTCGTTAACTTCTTGCGCAGAAAAGGTTATTACAATATTATTCTGAACGATCAAATAGTAATAGACAGCGCGAAACGCAAGCTGCAAGTAACTTATACGCTTGATGTTGGCCCTGTTTTTAATATTGATTCAGTTTTTTATTCAGGAAATGCGCTTATGATTCGAAATCATAAAGCGTATATCGAGGAGCGTATTCTGAATGACAAAGTCCACCCACTGATCGGCAAACCTTTCGACATTGATATACTAAGTGATTACCGAGATGCTTTTGCCTTGGACCAGCGAAATCATGGGTACTATAAATATTCATCGTCCAGTATTGAGTTTGTTGCAGATACCTCACACAAAGAACGAAAGGTGGTGCTAGAAATGAAGCTGAATTCTCAATATGAGTCCAATGCTGATAATCCAGATAGTTTATTTCTTCGCCCCTATAAATATTCTCGAATCAATGAAGTTCATTTTCACCTGAGTGATACCCTAAATGTGAAAGGTCTTTTTAGTAATTATTGCCAATGTTTAGATTTTCGAAATCCAGAATACAAGCAGTACTTCATTACAAAGGAGAAGAAGTATTTTCAGCGTAAAAAAACGGATTCCTCCAGTCGAGATATCAATAGAGATGCTTGGGTACACTTTAATGGTTCTAAACCTTTGCTTAATCCTGAAATTCTCGAACTTCATAATTTCCTTGAAAAAGAAAATTACTACAAGGGAGATTACTTAACCCGCTCTATTAGAGGGCTCTCACAGCTTGGTGTGTTTCGTTCCGTTAAACCAGTTATCTATGAGCTTCCCGATACAGCTTCCGTTCGGCTCATGGATGTACATTATTATCTCGAGCCAAGTAAAAAGCAATCTTTCGCATTTGATAACCGTTTTACGACTTCTTCAACGGGTCAGCCAGGAATTAGCACTGCTTTGAATTATGTCAATAGAAACGTAAACCGCAAAGCAGCGAAGCTAACGCTTTCATTTGGTGCGGGTTTTGAAACACAGACGCAAGTTTTTGAGCAGAATGAAGAAGAGTCGATAGATCTGTTTAACTCCATTGAGATTGCACCAAGCGTACAAATGGAATTGATTGGTTTGGCTCCATTTTCTCCAACACTTCTCACTAAAAGGCACCGGGCGAGAACCTTGATTACGGCAGCGTACAACTATGAAAAAAGGGAGATTTTTGAAAAAAGGGAGGTTTTTCAGCTGAATTATTCCTGGAAGTTTTTAGTAGGTAAAACACAGATTTTTGAAATGGGGCTACCCGCGGCCTCCGTTATTAAGCTGATTAATATATCACCTACTGATGCTTTTCAACAAAGATTAGATTCAATTAATGATCCTTTTTTAACCAATGCCTACAGCAATCAATTTGTATGGCAGGATACCAGGTTTTCTTTTGAGTACAACAATAAAAACAAAACCTTCCGTCCAGGCCGCAGACCTTTTTTAGGGGCTAATATACTATTCTCAGCAAGCTTAGATGCGGCGGGAAATGTTTTGTCAATTTTTCAAGGGATGCAAGATACAAGCGCTGATGGGAGTCATGAGTTTCTAAATCTTAGGTATGCACAATTTGTAAAAGTGGATTCAAAATATATACTTTCAAAACGAATCAATACAAAATCTTCTGTTCATTTTAGAGCAAATGCTGGGTTTGGAATTCCATACGGAAATAGTACAAGTGCATTGCCCTATGATTATAGCTTTTATGCAGGTGGTGCAAATGACAACCGTGGATGGAATGCCCGTACCCTAGGTCCGGGTGCATATAAATACCATTTGGATCCCGATAGAACTTTAACGCAAATTGGAGATATTAGAATTGGCGGTTCTGTTGAATATCGTTTTTCTCTAGGTGCTTTGTTTAAGGGTGCGGTATTTACGGATTTTGGTAATATTTGGACCTATAAGCAGGATTCAAGAGACGCACAGTTTCAGCTGAATACAATAATGAAAGAAATGGCTGTAGCGTCTGGTTTTGGTTTACGTCTGGATTTAGAGTATTTCATTATTCGATTAGATATTGGCTTTCCAATATACAATCCTGCTTACTCGGATGGAGCAAGATGGGTATTTCAAGATATAAAAGATAGAGCTACATATTTTCAAGAGGGTATTGATGCCGGAATTGATACAAGCACAATGCCTTCTCCTTTTGTTCCTAGATTCCATTTTGGTTTAGGTTATCCTTTTTAATGATGAAAAAATATAAAATTTTTATAGCAGTTTTAGCCGTTTTGTCTTTTGGCTCATGTATGAAGTCTGAAGAAGCCGATTTAGTTGTTTTCAATGCCAATATCTATACAATGGATGAATCAAATTCTGTTGCTGAAGCGATGGCAATTCGGGATGGCAAAATTCTAGAATCTGGACCTGATCGACAAATACTGAATAAATACGCCTATGCGTCGTCAATTGATGCGGAAGGAAAACAGGTATATCCTGGTTTTATCGATGCACATGGGCACCTTATGTCATATGCCGAGCTTTTATTGAGTGCAGATTTAGTAGGATGCACCTCTCAAGAAGATATGGTAATGCGCGTTAAGGATTATCAATCCAAAAGCAATAAGCCTATCCTTATCGGAATGGGTTGGGACCAATCACTATGGGCTCAAAGTGAATTTCCTGATAATATTCTACTGAACAAAGCTTTTCCCAATACGCCTGTTTGTTTGTATAGAATAGATGGGCATTCTGCTTTATTAAATCAAGCATTTATAAAATTGCTCGGGGAATTTGATGTTCCCAATGGAGGTGCTGTACTCAAAAATGCTTCAGGCGAATATACTGGCTTGTTCGTTGACGCCGCATTACAGCTGCTTGAAGGGTTGATACCTAAGTTCTCAAATGCAGAAATGAAAACGAAACTTCTCGAGGTTCAAGAGGAGCTTTTCACTTATGGTGTAACCGGAGTTCATGAGGCTGGGGTAGATGCCAATCAAAGGGACCTACTAATAGATATGGTAAATACGAAAAGCCTCAGCTTGAACGTATATGCAATGCTTGCTCCTTCTGATGCCAACAAAGAATTCGCCAGAAAAAATGGAATTTATCGAAATCAAAACGTATTGATTAGAAGCTTTAAAGCATATGTAGATGGCGCATTAGGTTCAAGAGGTGCTCTATTGAAGGAACCATACCACGACCATCCGAATTATAAAGGCTTATCTTTAAGTTCTATGGAAGAGCTTGAGACCCTCCGAGACTTCTGTCTTTCTGTGGATTACCAATTGAATTGCCATGGAATAGGGGATGCTGCTGTATCTCGAATACTTGGAATGTGCAAAGAAGCCTACAAAAGAAAGCCGGACCATCGCTTTCGTGTGGAGCACGCGCAACTCGTAGATTTAGCCGAGTTCAAATTGTTCACTGATTATGCTGTTTTTCCATCTGTTCAACCTACACATGCAACAACAGATCAGCGCTGGGCAGCTTCGAAAATAGGTCCTGAACGAATGGAAGGCGCATATGCATACAAATCCTTGCTTAATTCCTTTGGAATGATTGCCTTGGGGACTGATTTCCCCGTGGAGTATACCAATCCTTTTTATACGATTCATTCCGCGGTGCATCGAAAGACACCAAAAGACTATCCGGCAAAAGGTTTTCTGAGCAATGAAGCACTCAGTATAGAAGAAACATTGAGAGGAATGACCATTTGGGCAGCTTTTGCATCATTTCAAGAAAATCAGCTTGGCTCATTGGAGCAGGGAAAGGATGCGACATTCGTTGTGTTAGATCGTCCCTTGAATAAAAAACCAATATTTAAGCCAAACTACGCTTGGAAGACTTGTATTAAAGGGGAAATAGTACATTCTTTAGAATGATATTCCTTAATTTTGTCACATGAATGTAGAGCAGATTTACACTAAATGTTTGGCGCAAGGAGCCTATTACATCGAATCTAACGGGGAGGCAGCTGTTATTGACCCTCTGAGAGAGACGGCTCCATATATAGAGCGTTTGCAGGCAGATGGTGCTAAAATCAAGTATATATTTGAAACGCATTTTCATGCTGACTTTGTTAGTGGGCATGTAGACTTGGCTAAAACAACCGGTGCTTCTATTGTGTTTGGTCCTGAGGCTAACCCTAGCTTCGATTTCCACTCTGCTAAGGATCAAGAGGTTTTTTCTGTTGGTGATTTGCAAATCAAGGTCCTACATACGCCTGGCCATACAATGGAATCTTGTTGCTACCTAATGAGTGATAAGACTGGTAAGGATATTGCTGTTTTTACGGGAGATACACTTTTTATTGGAGATGTTGGTAGGCCAGATTTAGCGCAGAAAGCCGCAGATATGACACAAGAAGATTTGGCAGGAATGTTATTTGAATCATTGCGCAATAAAGTAATGACTTTAGGGGATGACGTTATCGTTTATCCAGCCCATGGAGCGGGTAGTGCCTGCGGTAAGAATATGTCGAGTGAAACTTCTTGCACCATTGGCAAGCAGAAGAGAACCAATTATGCGCTTCGTAAAGATATGACGAAAGCAGAATTTATTAAGGAGCTTACGGATGGTTTAATGCCTCCTCCTCAATATTTTGGAATGAATGTGCGAATGAATAAAAGCGGCTACGATGCTATTGATGAGGTAATGCGCAGAGGATTGACTGCATTGAGCCTTGATTCATTTACAGCTTTATTAATCCAAGAAGATGTGCTTTTATTAGATACTCGTAATGCGGATGATTTTGCCGCTGGGTATGTTCCAGGAAGTATTTTTATTGGACTCGAAGGTCAGTTTGCCCCTTGGGTCGGTGCGTTGATTCCAACAGATCGACAGAAAATCATTTTAGTTACTGATTTAGGAAAAGAAGAAGAAACTGTTCAGCGCCTAGCACGTGTGGGTTATGACAATGTGCTTGGCTTTTTGGAAGGTGGCTTTCAAACCTGGTTGTCTGCAAGCAATAGTATAGAGTCAGTTGGTCGTATTGATGTAAATGAATTTATGTCCTTAGATTTTGATCAAGAATGTGTTATTGATGTCCGAAAGCCCGGCGAATACGAAGCATCGCACCTTAAAGCAGCTAAATCTTTACCGCTTGATTTTATAAAAGATAACATTAAAAGGTATCCTAAAAACACCTCTTTACTCTTGCATTGCGCAGGAGGGTACAGAAGTATGATTGCGGCTTCGATTCTAAAAAAGAATGGGTTCAATGTCATTGAGGATTTGATTGGCGGTTATCGAGCTATTCCAGAATCCTTTTCATTAAGAACAGACTTTGTTTGTCCAAGTGGCGGCTAAATAACTGTCTTTTTCATTCGTTAATTGTGCAGGGTATTTATTAATTTTAAGGCATGTCTTGCCTAGATTTTACCTTTAGTTATAAAAAAATCGTTCTTTTTCTATGTGCTCTATTCTTGTTTGGGTTTTCTCATGCTCAAGTTTATTATGTGAGTAGCACTGAGGGCAGTGACCAAAATGATGGGTTGAGTATCGAATTTCCATTTCAGTCGATAGAAAAGTTAAATTCTATGGTTTTTAGTGCTGGAGATTCCATTTATTTTAAGTCGGGAGATTATTGGGAAGGTATGTTTTGGTTGAAAGGGTCTGGCACAAC
>MDTC01163891.1_pt1 | contig 11063 bp, 10 predicted proteins | sample 811181 | NCBI WGS metagenome assembly MDTC01 (sample SAMN05326644, study PRJNA326480) | marine metagenome | isolation source: seawater | place: Pacific Ocean: North | collected 2011 | reverse complement strand
CAGCTTTTATATCATCTGTGTCAATTGTTTGAGTGCTGTATGGTATCACTAAGATTCGATAATTCTATTTATTTTTTTAATTTGTGAAGTAGTTAAAAAAATATTTTTGTCAGATCTATATTCAAATATTTTTTTACTTATTTTTTTATATTTGTTGTTGTGTAAATTACTAAATTTTATACTAGGTAAAATTTCGTAATAATCTTTATATTCAATTATCTTATTAGATTCTTCTTTTGAAAAAAGTAACTCATGCAACTTTTCTCCTGATCTAATGCCTATAATCTTATGTTTTAAACTTGGTGCCATTGCTTTAGCTAAATCTAGAATTTTTACTGATGGAATTTTTGGTACGAAAATTTCCCCACCTTTCATTATGTTAAACGATTTTAAAACAAATTGAACTCCTTCATTTAATGTAATCCAAAACCTGGTCATTTCCTTATGAGTTATTGGAAGAAAATTTGATTTTTTTTTAATTAAATCATTAAATAATGGAACGACAGATCCCCTAGACCCAACAACGTTTCCATACCTGACCACTGAAAAAAAGGTTTTCTGTTTACCTGTTAAATTATTAGCTGCTACAAAAAGTTTATCTGATGCAAGCTTGGTCGCACCATATAAATTTATAGGATTAACTGCTTTATCAGTTGATAGAGCAATTATTTTTTTAACATTACATTCAATTGATGCTCGAATTACATTTTCAGCACCATATATGTTGGTTTTTATGCATTCAGTCGGGTTATATTCTGCTGTTGGAACTTGTTTTAATGCTGCAGCATGCACAACATAATCAACATCTTTAAATGCAATTTTTAGTCTGTCGAAATCTCTTACATCTCCAATAAAAAATCTTAAAATTTTTGAGTTTTTAAAAATTTGGTTATTAGACATTTCAAACTGTTTGAGTTCATCTCTAGAAAAGATTATCAGTTTTTTTGGTTTAAATTTTTTTAAAACATTTTCAGCAAACTTTTTTCCAAATGATCCAGTTCCACCTGTAATTAAAATTGTTTTATTATTCATTTTTAAAAATGTTTTTTATTAATATTGTTAGTTTTATACAGTTTAAATAATTTTTAAATTAAATTAATCATTCTTAAGTGAAATTTTTTTTAATAAATTTGAAACCTAATAACATATACATTGGGAATGCAGAATTGCTTGTTTTGTTAGATTTCCATTGCTTTAATCTTCTTAATAGATGATATTTGTCAAAAATACCTAGATCAAAAAAATCCTCCTCTTTTTCTAATTCTTTTACAAATCTATCGAGAACAAACTCGTGCATCCATTTTGTTTGAGGATCTTGATTGGGCCTTTTGTGATCCCAAAAAATTCTTTCATTCAATAAATCTCTTAAAATATATTTTCCATAATCATTCTTAATCAAATATTCATTTGGTAAACTAAAACAAAAAGAGACCAATTCATTATTTAAGAAAGGATATCTTGTTTCAATTGATTGACTCATTGTCAAATGATCGCCTTGCAGCAATACTCTTCTTAACTTTGAGCCTGTGAGATCATTATACATCGAATCTCTAAGAGGATTACTAAATTTTTTTTGAATTTTAAAATTTGGCAAATTATCTAACCATTTCTTTTTTAAAATATCTTGAGGAAAATTTATTTTTAAACCCTGTACTGGTTGATTTCCATAATCTAAAAAATTTTTATCATGAGCTGAAATATGATGATTATATCCACCAAGAATTTCATCTATACCATTTCCATCTAATAAAACTCTGATTTTTTTTTGCTTTAAATTCTCAAAAGTCTTTAGACTCGACATTAATGATAAGCCACCAAATGGTTCCTCGATAATATTTAAAACTTTCTTTAAATATGAAAAATAATCTTTTTTTCTAAAATTGCTTATCAATAATTTTTTTTTAAACTTTTTTGCTAACTTCTTTGCAAATTTTTTTTCATCATTTTCATCATTGCATGTCCAATGAACTAAATATTTTATTTTATTATCATCACCAGTTTCAATGAGCTTATAAATTAATGTCGATGAGTCTACACCACCACTAACAGAAACTGCTATATTTTTATCGGACCTCAAAGATAATCTTAACGATTTTTTTATTAAATGATCTAGTTTTATTTTCGCATCTTCATAATCTATTTTTTCTTTTTTAACCTCAAGCTCAAACCATTTTTGTATCTCAAATTTTTTATTTTTAATCTTTAAATATTTACCAGGTTCAAGAGAGTATATTTTTTTAAAAAAAGTGTTTTTATCATTTTGATATACACCTCTTAATATAAAATTTGACATTGCATCAACATTAAGTTTTTTTTCAATATCTAGTTCAAATATTGATTTTTTTTCAGAGGAGACTACAAATCTATTATCATCTTTATAATAAAAAATTGGTTTAATACCAAATCTGTCTCTTGCAACAAATATTGTTTTTCTTAAAATGTCATAAACACAAAAAGCGAACATTCCCTCTAATTTTTTAAGACACTTTTCTTTCCAATGAATAAAGCTAAATAATAGTACTTCAGTGTCGGATTTTGTTTTAAATTTGTAGCCTGCTTGAACTAATTCCTCCTTAAGCTCTAAATAATTATAAATTTCACCGTTAAAAACTAAAATATAATTTTTGTACCGAAAAGGTTGATCAGATCTTTTGTTTAAATCTATAATCGACAATCTATTAAATAGAATATTAATATAATTATCTTTATAATTACCTGTTTGATCAGGGCCTCTATGCCTAATTACTTTAGAATTTTTTTTAAAATCGAATTCAAAGTTACTTAAAACAAAACCACACATTATAAATAAATTAACACTTAGCTCTTATTATTTGTTTTTATTTTGATATATAGTTTATAAAATAGGTTAATTTTCTGTAAAGATTTATTATTACAATCTTACTTAAGATCTATAAATATAGATAGAGAATTGATAATATTTAAAAATGTCCACAACAAATTTCTCAAACTTTAATGATAGACTGAAAAAATATGAAGAATCAATTAAACCACAGAAATTTGGTGAACAATGGGAAAAAGACAAAAAAAATTTTAAAGTTGAGATAAAAAATGGAAAATTTAATAATCATGGTGCATGGAATTTTTTCCCAGAGATATATGATGAGGATATAAAGCAAAGTGAACTTATCGAACTTAAAATAGATAATAATACAAGTTTATCAAACAATAAATTTTTTTATGAGCTAGGCAAAACAAAAATATGTTTAAAGAAGAATCAGGGTAATAAAACACTCTTATTTGCTCTTAATTATTTTAACATTATTGAAAAATATGTAAATGTAGGGGATATTGTCTGTGAGGTTGGAAGTGGCTCAGGTTTATTTACATCTATTATTCAGTATCAAAAAAAAACTACTAACATATTGATAGATATACCGGAGGTACTATTTGTATCTATAAGCTTAATTTTTTCGCTGTTCCCAGAAAAAAAAATTTTGCTTCCTAATGAAATTAATAATAAAACAATTTTTAAAAATTTCGATTTTATTTTTCTTGAACCTAATCAATTAGAATACTTAGAAAATGATAGTGTTAATTTTGGTATTAACACACAATCATTTATGGAAATGGATTTTCAAGAAGTCAATGATTATTTATTTTTTTTCAATAGAGTTATAAAAAATGAGGGTTATTTTTTTTGTTCAAATCGTTTAAGGAAGAGACATTATTTTTTTAATTACAATTTTTCTTTTTTAAAAAATTACGAAAAAATTTTCTTAAGAAAAGATGAGATAGCTTATACAAGAAAAAATCAAGCTTGTTTATTAAATATACTATTTCAAAGAAATGATGATAACAAAAAAACTATGAAAAATTTTTCATTAATAGAAAAATTTTTTGGCTTATTTTTATTCAAACATAGAGAATTTTTTTATTGGTTTAAGAGGGATATAAAAGTTTTCTTCAGCAAATTACTCAAGTAATTTTTTTAATCAAACTGTTTATAAAATTTAATATATCTATTTTCAATTTTATCATTTTTTATGTTTACAAGATTTTTAATAAAAAAATCTTTTTTTCGATAAATAAATTTTTTTTTGAATTGTATCTTACGAATAAGCTTTAAAAGATTTTCAAAAGAATTTGGATAAAAAAACCTTGAATTATTTTGAAACAAGCTTTTTTTTTCTTCTTTATAAAAATTTTTTAAATAATTGGGAAAAATAATTTGTCTTTCTCTTTGAATAGCTTCAACAACCACAGAGGTTGAGTGGGAAATTATCACATCTGAGTATTCTATTGTTTCAGAGGAACTAATTTCTTTTGATTGAAATGTTAAATTAAAAGGCAAAATTTCTCTAGGTTTTGAATTTATAATTATATTAAAATTTCTTTCCTTTAAATTTTTTATTAAGTTACTCATTTCGTAGCTAAAAGAAGATGACTGATTTGTAAAAACTCCAATAGTAAATTTTTTAATTTTTTTTTTCTTTATCTCATAAACTTTATCCAAAATATTAATCCAAAACTTTGAATATCGTAAACAACCAAAAACTTTAAAATATGAGAATTTTTTAATCTTTTTGTGATTTTTTGTTAGATTTGATGCAAGGTAAAAATCTGGCTTAAATAGTCCGTGCTCTGCGGTTGAAGGTTTTGTATTTATACCTCCATTAATCATAATCAAAGGTATATTTGTTTTATTTTTTATTTTAAAAAACAAAGCTTTCTTCTCTCGAGGTAAATCTTCTAGAATCGTAATAGACTTCACTTTTTTTTTCAAAATTGTATCTTCAATAAATTTCTCTGATAGATAAAATTTAGATATCCATATCTTTTTCCAGAGCCAATAAAGTTTTTTTTTAAAAATTTTTACACAGAAAAATGAAACAAATTTAAACAAGTAGCAGAAAAATAAAAATTTGAAATTACCTAAATTATTATCAATTTTTTCAAATTTTTTATTTTTGGATAAAAAATTTATTAATTTATTATTTTTTTTATTATAATCTTGTATCGGATTAACGTTGATAAAATAAACTTTTTGTTTTTTTTTATTAATTGAATAGATAATTGGAGCTAACATATCCAAACTTACAGATAGGTCTACTACAAATAGATGCATTATTATCTTTTTTTCACTAGGTTTGATCCTAGGACTAAATAATCTATATTATATTTTTTAAAACATCTTATTGCATCTTCTGACGTGTTTACTATTGGCTCACCTTTAATATTGAATGAAGTATTCAGTATTACAGGGATTTTAGTAATCTTATCAAATTCTTGAATTAATTTCCAAAATTTATAATTTATCTTTTTTGAAACACTTTGAACTCTGCAACTGTTGTCAACATGTATCACTGCAGGTATTTTATGGGCGTTTCTTTTTTTAGCTTGGCATGCTATTAACAAATGCGGACTTTTTTGACCTATTTCAAAATAATCATATAATTTCTCTTCAATAACCGCAGGAGCAAATGGTCTGAAATATTCTCTAAATTTTACATTTTTATTTATGTGATCTTTAATTTGAATTGGAAAGGGTTTGGCTAAAATACTTCGATTCCCAAGAGCTCTGGGTCCAAATTCTGCACCATCTTGGTACCATGCAATAATTTTTCCTTTCGATAAAAGTTTGGCAGCAACATTAAAAATTTTTTCTTTATGATCAAAATATTTAAGTTTACTTTTTTTTAAATTTTGTTTAATTTTGAGATTATTATCTCTATAGCCTTTGTAAAAATCTAAATTTTTTTTTGGCTTGAATTTTTTATTGTTATTTAGCTCACTTAAAATACATGCCCCATAGGCAACTCCTGCATCACCACTTGCAGGTTGTACAAATATTTCTTTGAAAATCTTTAAATCTTGTATTTTTCCATTCAAAGAACAATTTAATCCTACTCCACCACTGATGCATAAATACTTATTTTTCGTTTTTTTTTGCATATAAACTAATTGTTTAATCACCACTTCTTCCAATCTATCTTGAAGTGCAGCGGCTAAATTTTTATGATGAGTTTTAATTTTTGAGCCTGGTTTTCTTGGTTTTCCAAAAATATTAAAAAATTTTTCACTAAACCAAGTATTTCTTTGTTCGTAATAACTTATCCATTGAGAATTTATCTTATATTTTAGTATATCTTGTTTATCTATTTGAATTATATCCCTAAAATAATCTAAGTAAGTTTTTTTACCTCCTGGAACTATAGCTTTTGAATTTCCATATGGAGCTAATCCCATAATTATTCCTTCATCATGATAAATTTTCCATCCAAGAAAATATGTCATTGCTGTATAGAATAAACCTAAGGAGTCAGGATACTTATTTTCCTCATGGATTATTTGAATTTTCTTTCCTACCCCTACTCCAAAAAGCGATGAATGTATTTCACCCATTCCGTCATAAGAGACTATCAGAGAATTTTTAAATCCACTTGGATAAAAAGTACTTGCATGATGACATAAATGGTGACTTAGGAACTCTATCTTTTTTTTAAAACCAGTTTTTTGTCTTATCAAATATTCAGTGTTATAAAGGCCTTTTATTCTCTCGATATCATCTAATAAAACTTTTATTCTTTCATTGTTTTGTAAAGCAAGCCTTAAATATTTTTCTCTAATTTGAACTAGTGGCTCATTGCTATAAGAAATAATGTCGATATCTTTAATCTTAAGATTTGCTATTTTTAAACAATCTTTGATAGCTTGTTCTGGAAACTGCCTAGTATGTTTTTCTTTATTGTATCTCTCTTCCTCACAAGCAGCTATTAGATTACCATTTATTGTCAAACATGCAGAAGTATCATGACCACCAAAATTTAGTCCCAAAATTTTCATTGTTTAATAATCTTTATTTTTACATCTTATAATTGAGTATATCTTTAGTCTTATTTATTAAATTCACATCAGAAATATCTAAAAATTGTGATGTATCATTAACTAAATAATATCCTATTCTTTTTCCATGAAACAAGCTCCCATATCGTAATTTTGAGGCTCTAGCAACACAACATACACCGATCTTAGATATGAAGGTTTTTTTTTCTCTTAAATTTTGTGGTACTTCGCCCTCGTTCAAGATTGTTTTATCTTTTTTATCACCAGACAAAATTGTTCCTTTTTCCTTGCAACAAGCAAAAACAATATCATAATTGTTTTTCACTAAATAATTAATCATTTTATCAAATATGTCTGATGATCTTAAGGGATAATTCTCTGTTGCAATTACTACAATATCTGGAAAAATTTTTCTTTTTTCCAAATGGTTTAATGTGTAATTAACAACTGTTCTATGATCTATAATATTATCAGATAAACTTTTTGGTCTTATTACCGGATTATCTAATTTTTCTTTTTTTGCAATTTTTTTAGAGGAAGTATGATCTGTCGAAAGAATAATCTTTTTTATGAATTTGGATTTTTTTAATTGATTAATTGTAACTTGAAGTAAATTAAAATTTTTATCAATCAATAATGATTTTCCAATTGATGGGACTATGGCTATACAGTTTAGGCTAGATAACTTTTCAATATTTTTTGACTTAAACTCACTTCCCAATGACTCAAGTATATTAACTATTCTAGAACATCTACCTGGGTCCATTTCCTGATTAATTCCATGCCAATGATAAACAGATGCTTTTGGTTCATAAATGATTTTGTAACCTTTTTGAATTACTTTATGTGCCCAAATTCGATCTTCAATATGTTTTGTTTTTTCATCAAACAAAAATTTGTTCCACACTTCTCTTCTAAAAGCACTATTGGCATTATGAAAAAAAGTATCTTTTTTTTGTACTTTTTTATCTTGCCCGAATAAATTTAACAAATCTCTTTTATCAAAATCACTTGAAAAACTTAATGGTTTTTGCATTCCGTATACACCAGCAACTTTTCTATTTTTTAAATCAAAAATTAATTTTTTGAGCCAATCATTGCTTACTGGTATGCAATGCGCTGAAAGACAAACAATTATTTTTCCTTTTGATTTTCTTATGCCTAAATTTATCGCTTTTCCTGGAAAGAAATTATTTACTTTAACTATTTTGACAGGATATTTTTTAGCTCTTAAAACTGTTTTATCATTAGAATTATTATCAACTATTACTACTTCAAAATTTTTATAGGTTTGTTCAAAAATTTTTTTCAAACATAAATCAATCCACCGTTCCTCATTTTTTGTTCTAATTATGATTGATACCAAGGAATTTTTTTTAATCATTTTATATTATATTTTTTAGCTATTAATTCTGCAAAATCAAAATCAATTTTTCTATCTATATTTATTGCTTCAATGTCGTCTACAACAACTCCGATGGGTTTGTTGCCCAAACAAAAATTTTTTTCATTAAATGTCTGCAAAAGTTTATAAGATCTGGCATAAATCGAACCTGAAGTGCAGTAAAGAACTGGAAGATCTTGTCTTGATATATATTTCTCAACATTAATATTTTTAATAAAACTTTTAAAGATTTTATTTTTTATATTCAATTGTTTCGCTCTATAAGGGTGTTCGTGTTCAATTTTTTTTAATGTTACAATACAATTAGATTTATTTTGTTTAAGCAAAGCGATAATTTTTTTTATTGTTTTAGGTTTGATGAATGGACAAGTTGGAGCGACTTGTAGAACAAAATCTGAAATGTAACCTTTTTTATTTAACTCTTTTGAAACAAATTTTGCAACTGATGTTAAAGGAGTATTATCCCTTGCGAGTTTTTTGGGTCTTAACATAATTTCAAGCTTTGAATATTTTTTTTTAGCGATTTTTAAAATTTTTTTTGAGTCTGATGATAATATTACCCTACTTATCTCAGAACAATTTAGAAGATTTTTTAAACAATAGCTTATGAGAGGCTTTCCGTTTAATAATTTAATATTTTTACCAGGTATACCTTTAGAGCCTCCTCTTGCAGAAACAACTGCAATAATTTTAGGTTTTTTGTTATTATTTTTCAAAAATTATCCTCATAAGATTTTTATTTTATTTTCCATAAAGTTTTTATTTTTGATTAATTCAATTCCTAACCCATATTTTTCTTTTAAATATAAAAAACCGTTTTTTATAAAAAAATTTTTCTTGAGAAAATTAAATTCATTTGGGAATTTCAATGTATTGTACTCAATTAAATCACATTTGTTTAAGATTAAAGCTGCATTTATATTAGTGTAGAAACTAATGGAATGTGTCCAGTTATGAATAATTATTCTTTTCATTTTATTTTGATGATCTAACAATTTTTTTATTGGTATTCTATTAAAATCAGGTTGTAAATATTTAATACAACGAAGTTTTGAAAATTTTAAAAACTCATCCATTTTGTAAAAACTTTCCCCTAGAGAAAAATTGGAGTTACTCTTGAAAGAAGAATAGTCTTTTATAATTGGTGAAAAAGGTTCCTCAATAAGGAAGAAATTTAATTCATTTAATTCCTTTAAAAATTTTAAACTTTGCAAATCACTTTTTAATCTACAGCCTAGATCAATCATTAGTTTAAAATCATTTCCTGCTTTATTTCTCAGTTTTCTGCATACCTTAATCAATTTCTCAAAATCTATTCTGGGTTTAATCTTTATCCTTAAATGATGATCAGTAAGTAAATGAGGTGTCGAGGGTCTGAATTTCCAGCCAAAGAATTTTTTTTCTTTAGCCTGTATCATCTCATCAACTAAGGATTCATAATTCTGTCTTTCAAATGTTACACCACCACTAGCATAAACTTTAATTTTTTTTTTTGTAACCTTTAAAAAGTTTATAGCTATTTATCTTTTTTATTTTTCCAGTGATATCGAGTATTGCTTGAAGGAATGCTGAAATTATGGAGTGATCAACTTCATCATTATTTTTTCGTAAATTCTTAAGTAATTTTTCTTCTATACAAGAAATTTCATTTTTATTTTTTTTTATAATAGGTAGTAAATTCTTGTAGATTTTAGTTTTAATTTTATTTGTATTTACATACGAGCTAATCTCACCATAACCTAAAATACCATCAGCTGTTTCAATTTCAAAATAATAGAAACCATTTGTAAAATATTTTGGTGGAGGAAAACTTAACTTTTTTTTTTTATATTTTTTATGAATTAGATAAATTGCTTTAATAACACTCATAAGCTTTAAAGCTATCCTTTCATAATTTTTTTAATTTCATCTAATTTTAGATTTGAGTGATTCACATAATTAAAAGCTAATGCTGCCTGATAGAGATTCATATTTAAACCATTTAAACATTTTAAATTTAGTGATTTAGCAATTTTAATTAGTTTTGTTTTTGCTGGATTATAAATAATATCGTAAATAATTGGTTTATTCTTAAAGGAAGATAAATATTTCTTTGATAATGGAGTTTTACTAAGATTTTTTTCAAACCCAAGTGTTGTGCAATTTATTATTAGATCGAAATCATTGTCTAAAAAATTTATTTTTTTTCTGTGTAACCATTTTGCTTTAATCTTTTTTGAGAAGTTTTTATCTTTTGATTTTCTTGATAGAATAACTAACTCTTTAGTTGACTTTAAAGATGAAAAATATGTACTCACTGCTTTTCCAGCTCCTCCACAACCTAATACTAAAATTTTTTTTATTTTGATATTTTTAAAGTTTTTTTTAAATCCTTCAACAGAACCCTCTCCATCTGTATTGGTAATTTTTAACAAATTTTTAAATTTATATATACAATTAACGGCGCCTATTTTTTTTGCTTCTTTTGATGAATTTTTTTTTAATATTTCAAAAATTTTTTCTTTATAAGGTACTGTTACTGAGCCACCTAAAAAGTTTTTGTTTTTTTTTAAGTGGTCAATTAATTTTTTTAAGTTATTTCGGCTAACATCTAAAGGGAACATCTTTGTTTTTTGACCTAATTTTTTGTAGGCACTGTTCCAAAGACTCGGAGATCTAGCTCCTTTTGAAGGGCTCTCCCCAATTATTACCACAAACTTTTCATTTGGTGATAATTCGATGTTTTTATTATTAATATATCTGATTAATTCTTTATTCATTGGATTTGAGAGTATGAATATCAGCTAGAGCCATTCTAAAAAAACCATTCACTTTTTTGAAACCACACTTTTTAGTCAAATTATTAGTTTTTTTG